>Ga0255334_1000099_pt1 | contig 96749 bp, 105 predicted proteins | sample EtOH5_35cm_T3_12_FD_202080 | JGI IMG/M metagenome (GOLD analysis project Ga0255334, IMG submission 202080) | Sandy soil microbial communities from University of British Columbia, Vancouver, Canada - EtOH5_35cm_T3_129 | ecosystem: Engineered > Artificial ecosystem > Sand microcosm > Unclassified...
CATAGACGATGAGGTTGATAGGTTCGGTGTGGAAGCGCGGCAACGCGTGGAGCTGACGAATACTAATCGGTCGAGGACTTATCCACACCCTCTTGGCCCACATGCAGATCCGGTTTTCAAGGAAGGATCGAAAGAAAGCTGCATTCCCGATTACTTGCAAAAGTAATGGCGAATGCAGCTTTTTTGTATTTGACGCGAACAATGAATCATGGATCAACGAATGGGCCTGCCTCTTGGAATACGGGCGCGGCTTCCTCTTGAAAAACACCGCTGAGGGCTTGGCGGTCTCACGAAGGCCAGGCATACGGGTTATTTTGCTCAATCTGCTTCATAATAACGGTGGGAAAGGTCTCAATATGCTGCTCGAGAAAACGCTCCACGAGAAAGCGCTCAGCGAAGCCATGGGATAAGGTTAATTCGCCCCACCACTCTGTCTCGTACCGGCAGAGCATGCTGAGCAAATACAGCAGCAGGTAATGACTGGCCCACTCGGGCAAGGGAAGCGATTGGGAAGGTCCATTCCAAAAAAAGAGATCGTCGCCCTGGATTCGAAACAGCGGGTGTTGCTCCAACGCGGAAAACAGAGGCTGTGGAAGGAGCAGCTGTTTGGGGACCGCATCTTTCCATTGGAAAGGCTCCATGATACTGGAAGGAGAAGCCAGTCGACGGACGTAATGCGCAAGGGTTTCCGTCGAGTAAGCCAACGGACCGTCCGGCTTGTCGGGAAAAACAATCGAAATCCATGGTCCCTTGAAGGTCGCATGTTCACCCGAAGCACCGTTTGCCTGAGCGTATTTTTCCCAGTCTAGGCGCAGCCAGAGAGCCGGTGTATCGGTGAGCAAGGCATAGGATTGGCTCATACCGGGTAAGGAAACGAGCAAATCTTGAACAACATAGCGATCCTGGAGCGGCGAAAGCCCAAAGAGGCGGGCAAGATGAGCAAAGAATCCTTCCTTCTGCGGGCGGATCTCGTCCTCCGTCAAAGAATACGCGCTTCGCTTCAGCTTTCTCGTGGTGACGCCATGCTGAAGCACACGGCTGTTTTGCGGATAGGCTGCGTCCCGCGTCAAAAGCATTCCTTTCAATAAATGGGTACAGCCATAAAACAGCAGCAAAGGTTGAACGGACAGCTCAGCAGTTTCTGCCGTCCCATAAAAATGTCTGGCCTGCTTCCATAAATAAAGAAAACGAGTGCTCTGCTGAAAGGCCAGGCGGTCAAAATGTTCCAGTCCCATGTTCTCGTAGCAGGAAGCCAAAAACTTTCGGGAGGTAGGTTCTGTTTCCAAAAATCGCAGTGTTTTCCATGCATTATCCATCCGAATCCACCTTCAATAATTTTCGTAAATCGGAGAATTGAAATAGGTCATTTTTTGATTTATCTGGATAATCCATTCTATAACCGAACGTTGAACTCATTTCTTGAGAGTAAATTAAGGCATTTGCTAAACTGTCTTAAACTGTCCATACCGGCGCTAATCACTGGAATGAGCAATACGTCGTCAAACGTTACACCTTCTTTTACAAATTTATCTTCCCGCACAGTCGCAAGCTCCTCTCTGGTGGACGAGCAGAACATCCTAATGGGCCTGATTACCATCAAAGATATTGAAAAGGCAATCCAATACCCGAATGCTGCCAAAGACGTGCAAGGTCGCCTGCTGTGCGGTGCTGCAGTAGGTGTTTCCGGTGATACGTTCGACCGTGCTGCCGCTCTGGTAAAAGCGGGTGTGGACGTACTGGTAGTCGATACGGCACACGGCCACTCCAGAGGTGTGATCGAGACCGTAAAAGAAATCAGAAAAGCATATCCTGCGCTGACGATCGTGCCAGGAAACGTGGCTACCGGTGAAGCGACCCGCGAACTGATCGAAGCAGGCGCTTCGGTAGTAAAAGTAGGGATTGGCCCTGGTTCCATCTGTACCACCCGTGTCGTAGCCGGTATCGGGGTACCGCAAATTACCGCCATCTACGACTGCGCACACGTGGCTCGGGAATACAATATTCCAATTATTGCCGACGGAGGCATTAAATACTCCGGCGATCTGCCAAAAGCTATCGGCGCCGGCGCTTCTGCCATCATGATCGGCAGCCTGTTTGCAGGTACCGAAGAAAGCCCGGGGGAATTTGAGATTTATCAAGGTCGACGCTTCAAGGTATACCGCGGCATGGTCTCCATCGGGGCGAAAACCATCCACGATTTGATCGAAAATGCCCAGTTTGTCCGCATCACAGGCGCTGGACTACGTGAGAGCCATCCGCATGACGTGCAAATCACCAAGGAAGCTCCAAACTACTCAATTTCCTAGGAAACAATTTAGTTCACAGGACCTAAACCCCCCTTTCCTTCGGGAACAAGGGGGGTTTTTCTAAGGTTTTCCATGAATTACAGCCGGAAACAAGCTTCAAGTGCCCCTACCAACTATGGTAAACTGAAATTGGTGCGCGCGTTTCACACGAAGACTGGATACGACAGAATGGGAGAGTGAGAGAATCGAATGAAACGAAAGACATGGACGAAACGTTTGACAGGTCTGTTCCTTTCTGTCGCTGTATTTGCTACAGCCATGGGAGGAGCTGCGACAAAAGCCGATGCAGCACCTGCAGCCAATCTACAACTGGCAGCGAAATCTGCCATTCTCTTAGAGGCATCAACGGGTAAAATTTTGTTCAGCATCAATCCGGATGTTCCGCTGCCTCCTGCCAGCATGAGTAAAATGATGTCCGAGTATCTTGTGCAAGAGGCGATCAAGCAGAAAAAAATCAATTGGGACGAGCAGGTTCCCGTGAGTGAATACGCTTTTTATGTGGCGAAAATTTCGGATGCATCTGGCGTCTATCTGAACGCCGGCGAGTCTTTTACCGTCAGAGAGCTGTATAAAGCAATGGCGGTCGTGTCGGCAAACGATGCGACGGTCCTGCTGGCAGAGAAAGTGGCCGGCAGCGAGCCGAACTTCGTGCAAATGATGAACAAGAAAGCAAAAGAGCTGGGAATGACCAACACCTCTTTTGTGACGTCCACCGGCTTGCCGGCCAATGAGCTAGGTCCGTACTCTGTGCAGACCGACCAGGTAGAGAACCTGATGTCCGCTGGCGACTCGGCTATTCTCGCGCGTGCACTGATCCGCGATTTCCCGGAAGCACTTGAGATATCCAAAATTCCGCGTCTGACGTTCCGTCCGGATAAACCGGAAGACAAAAAAGCAAACTATAACTGGATGCTGCCTGACCTGAACAACTACTATCCAGGGGTAGACGGTTTGAAAACGGGCTACACCCAAGCGGCAGGCTACTGCTTTACAGGAACGGCGACGCGCGACAACATGCGCCTGATCTCCGTTGTCATGGGTACCGAAAACGAAACCAAGCGTTTTGTGGAAACGAAAAAGCTGTTCGACTACGGCTTCAGCAGCTTTAAGCTGACGAAACAATTGGACAAGGGCGCCGCGGTCAAAGGCTTCGAAACCGCACCGGTGAAAAACGGTGTGGAATTGACCGTGGGGGCTGCTGCGGGCAGCCAAGTAAACGTACTGACCAAAATTGGTTCCGAAGCGAAGTTCACGCCAACCGTGACCTTCCAGGAGCTGACGGCGCCGATCAAGCAAGGCCAGGTTATCGGCAAGCTCGTCATGAAGGAAGAAGGAGCCAAGGACGCCGATTACTTGCAGGCGGAAGATGCCGCAAAAGCAGGCGTCGACCTTGTAGCGAGCCAAGAGGTCGAAGAAGGCAGCTGGATTCGTCTGTTCTTCCGCAGCATCATCCAATTTTTCAGCAATCTGTTCAGCAGCGTAGCAGGCAAGTAAACAACGCGATCCCCATCTCTGTGCGAGGTGGGGATTTTGCTTTTTTCTGGATCAGAGAAATAAGGGGTGTTTTTTTCCGCAGCTTTCGTATACAATGGCCTTAGCAATGAACCATAACACCACAGAACAGTTCTGGTTCTGACTTCATGATATAGGGGGAAACAAGATGGTACAAGTAGGAACATCCCGCGTGAAAAAAGGTATGGCTGAAATGCAAAAAGGCGGCGTCATCATGGACGTAATCAACGCTGAACAAGCAAAAATCGCCGAGGCAGCTGGTGCTGTAGCGGTTATGGCATTGGAGCGCGTTCCTTCCGACATTCGTGCAGCTGGCGGCGTAGCGCGCATGGCGGATCTGGGCATCGTGGAAGAAGTCCTGAACGCTGTATCCATTCCTGTTATGGCAAAAGCGCGTATCGGTCATTTCGTGGAAGCGCGTGTTCTGGAATCTATGGGTGTCGATTACCTCGACGAGAGCGAAGTGTTGACCCCAGCGGATGACTTGTACCATATCAATAAAAAAGACTTCACGGTTCCGTTCGTCTGTGGCGCCCGCGATCTGGGCGAAGCGCTGCGCCGGATCGGTGAAGGGGCATCGATGATTCGGACGAAAGGCGAGCCAGGGACCGGAAATATCGTAGAAGCAGTCCGCCATATGCGCACAGTGATGGCACAAATTCGCAAGGTACAAGCGATGTCCTACGACGAATTGATGGCGGAAGCGAAAAATCTGGGTGCTCCATACGAACTGCTGGAACAGGTTCACAAAACCGGGAAGCTGCCAGTCGTAAACTTTGCAGCCGGTGGCGTAGCGACTCCTGCGGATGCAGCCCTGATGATGCAGCTCGGCTCCGATGGCGTGTTCGTCGGCTCCGGTATCTTCAAATCCGAAAATCCCGAGAAATTCGCCCGCGCGATCGTGGAGGCGACGACTCACTACGACGATTATGCGCTGATCGCCCGCGTGTCCAAAGGACTGGGAAGCGCCATGACCGGCATCGAGATCTCCAAAATCCGTGAAGCAGACCGCATGCAAGACCGCGGCTGGTAAGGTGAGCGCTATGAAAATCGGTGTACTGGCCCTGCAAGGCGCGGTAGCGGAACATGTTCGCATGCTGGAAGAAGCAGGTGCGGCAGCCGTTTCCGTCAAAAAAGTGGAAGAGCTGGACGATCTGGACGGTTTGGTCATCCCGGGCGGCGAGAGCACAACGATCAGCAAGCTCATGCACAAATATGGTTTCATGGAGGCCATCCGCGAGTTTGGCAAAGCGAAAAAGCCGATCTTTGGCACATGCGCGGGAGCGATTCTCCTGGCGAACCGGATCAATGGGCAGGACGATTGCCACCTCGGGCTAATGGACATCAAGGTGGAGCGCAATGCGTTTGGCCGCCAAAAGGAAAGCTTTGAAGTCACCATGCCGGTAGCGGGCGTCGCCGCCGATTACCCGGCTGTTTTCATCCGCGCGCCCTATATTAGGGAAGTCGGAGAAAACGGCCAGGTGCTGGCGAAGTACGAAGAGAAGATCGTAGTCGCCAGAGAAGGGCATTATTTGGCTGCCGCGTTTCATCCGGAATTGACCGATGATATTCGCCTGCATCAATACTTTCTCGATATGGTGCGAGAATATCGCAGCTAAACAAACGGTGGAACAAAACAGAACCGGCATCCCCAGGTGCCGGTTTTGCCTTCGGCAGCGTCCGTGGTAAAATATCTCCAACAGGAAAAACCGGGTGTAGCCGAGACAGCCGCCCTTTACACAGGTATAGAACCTGTAGTACAGTTAACAATAGAAGCAAGAATGAATGAGAGAACGCAATGATGAGAATAAGTACTTCGCAAGAGTCTGGCCTAGAGAGTCGGTGGTGGGTGCAAACCGAACCGGTGTGCGAAGGAATCCATCTCGGAGTGGCAAAGGATAAACTTTGTCCGGCACCGTCCCGTTATGACGGAAGAGTGGACAGATGCGAGCCGATTCTGCGCATTTGTCAACGAGGGTGGCAACGCGGGTATCCAACACTCGTCCCTTACCAGGGGACGGGTGTTTTTTATTTTTTTCTGACATTCGATTCGGAGGGATTCTCACATGTTGGACGTAAAAGTATTACGCCAGGATCTGGAGGAAGTAAGACGACGTTTAGCGCATCGCAATGAAGATATTTCGGCGTTGGATCAATTTGTCGAGGTGGATGAAAAAAGGCGCCAGGTGATTCAGGAAGCCGATGCTTTGAAAAACAAACGAAACACAGTATCCGAGCAGGTAGCGGTCATGAAGCGCAACAAGGAAAACGCGGATCATTTGATCGCCGAAATGAAAGAAGGAAACGATCGCATCAAAGTGCTCGACGAGGAGCTGCGCCAGTTGGATGAACAGCAGGAGCAAATTTTGCTGAGCCTGCCGAACCTGCCGCACGAGAGCACGCCGATCGGTACGTCCGATGACGACAACGTGGTCGCATGGACGTGGGGCGAGCCGCGCAGCTTCGGTTTTGAGCCGAAGCCGCACTGGGATCTGGCCAGCCAGGCGGGCATTCTCGATTTTGAGGCAGCGGCCAAGGTAACGGGCAGCCGCTTTGTATTCTACAAAGGAATGGGCGCCCGTCTGGAGCGCGCGTTGATGAACTTTATGCTCGATCTGCATGCGAATGAACACGGCTACGAAGAAGTGATCCCGCCGTACATCGTCAACCGTACGAGCATGACGGGTACTGGGCAATTGCCGAAATTCGAAGAGGATGCATTTAAGCTGGATGGACCGGACTACTTCCTGATCCCAACCGCCGAGGTCCCTGTGACCAACATGCATCGCGACGAAATCCTGGACGGGGCAGACCTGCCGCGCTACTATGCGGCATACAGCGCTTGTTTCCGCTCGGAAGCGGGCTCGGCTGGACGCGATACGCGCGGTCTGATTCGCCAGCATCAGTTCAACAAGGTCGAGCTGGTGAAGTTCACGAAGCCGGAAGATTCGTATGAGGAGCTGGACAAACTGGTGAAAAACGCGGAGAAGGTACTGCAGCTTCTGGGACTGCCATACCGCGTGCTGAGCATGTGCACCGGTGATTTGGGTTTCACGGCAGCCAAAAAGTTTGACCTCGAAGTATGGATTCCGAGCAACAATACGTACCGGGAAATCTCGTCGTGCTCGAATTTCGAAGACTTCCAGGCTCGCCGCGCCAACATTCGCTTCCGCCGCGATACCAAATCGAAGCCGGAATTCGTACATACGCTCAACGGCTCGGGTCTCGCGATTGGACGTACCGTTGCGGCTATTTTGGAAAACTACCAGGAGGCAGACGGAACGATCATCATTCCGGAGGTACTGCGTCCGTATATGGGCGGAGTGGAAAAAATCTCCCCGAAATAAGAAAGACAAAAACGGCATAGAGCAGCTCTTGATCCTGTGGGACGAGAGCTGTTTTTTTTCTTGTTATAATACAGATTTATTTTTTAAAAAATGTGTTGCACTGTATCAATCTCTGTTATATAATAATAACAAATCTTAAGAAAATTGTTTTAATACAGATATGGAGGGAATGGAAATGGACTGCTATCGTTGCGATGGAAACGGTGAACAAACGTGTACGAGATGTGGGGGAGTAGGTCACGATGATAATGGGGCGGCTTGCCACTCTTGCTTGGGCGATGGGCATGTGATCTGCAGCCATTGCAGTGGCAGCGGGTATCAGGAGTAAGACCATTTTTTTGCACCATCTGTACTATAATACATTTTTTAATTTTTTTCTGTATCATAATAACGTTTCTCTGATGGAGGAGGAGCTATCTTGAGTACCATTCCTACGAATCCCTTTCCGCTCGAACTGAGCATTACCGGAGACATGCAAGAAGGCTATCGCAACATTCTCTCACCGGAAGCCGTCCGATTTATCCTCAAGCTGGAACAGAAGTTTGGAGACAGACGGCAGCAATTACTCGCTTTGCGCCAGGAACGACAGTTGAAAATAGACGCGGGACAGCTGCCAGACTTTTTGCCTGAGACAGAGAAGATCCGCACAGGAGACTGGATAGTAGCTCCTCTGCCGGCCGATTTGCTGGACCGACGGGTCGAAATTACAGGACCTGCCGGCGATCGAAAAATGGTCATCAACGCCTTAAACTCCGGGGCGCGTCTGTTCATGGCAGACTTTGAAGACGCGAACTCTCCGACGTGGGACAACACGATTCAGGGTCAGATCAACATGAAGGATGCGGTGCGCCGCAACATCTCCTATACCAGTCCCGAGGGCAAGCAGTACGCTCTGGGCGAGAAAACGGCGGTACTGATTGTGCGTCCAAGGGGCTGGCATCTGGAGGAGAAGCACATCACCTTCGATAGCAGACCGATCTCCGGCAGTCTGCTCGACTTCGGACTTTACTTTTACCACAACGTGGAGGCGCTCATTGCCAACGGAACCGGTCCTTATTTCTACCTTCCCAAGCTGGAAAGCCATCTGGAAGCGCGCCTGTGGAACGACGTGTTCGTGTTCGCGCAGGATGAGCTGAACATTCCGCGGGGGACGATCCGGGCAACGGTGCTGATTGAAACCATCCTGGCTGCTTTTGAAATGGACGAAATTTTGTACGAGCTGTGTGAGCACAGCGCCGGACTCAACTGTGGACGTTGGGATTACATTTTCAGCTATATTAAAAAGCTGCGGAATCAGCCGGACGTCATTACACCCGACCGCGCTCAGGTTACGATGACCGTTCCGTTTATGAAAGCGTACACGTCGCTGGCGATCAAAACATGTCACAATCGGCAGGCTCCGTGCATCGGCGGAATGGCCGCGCAAATTCCGGTCAAGAACGACCCGGTCAAAAATGAAGAAGCGATCGCCAAAGTTCGCGCCGACAAAGAGCGGGAGGCGTACGACGGGCACGATGGCACCTGGGTGGCTCACCCCGGCCTGGTCCCGGTGGCGATGGAAGTGTTTGACCGTCTGATGAAAGAGCCCAACCAGGTCGGGTACAAACGGGACGACGTTCAGGTGACAGCCGAAGATCTGCTGGCTATGCCAGAAGGTGTGATCACCGAGCAAGGCGTCCGTACGAATATCAGCGTCGGGCTGCAATATGTAGAGGCTTGGCTGCGCGGCTCCGGTGCTGTCCCGATCCATAATCTCATGGAGGATGCAGCGACCGCGGAAATTTCCCGGGCTCAGGTATGGCAGTGGATCCGACATCCCCGGGGAATCTTGCAGGATGGACGCAAAGTGACGGAAGCGCTGGTCAAACTGTGGCTGACAGAAGAGCTGCAAGCGCTGAAAACAGCACTGGGAGCAGAGCGGTACGAGACGAGCAAGTTTCCTCTCGCGGGGGGGCTGTTTCTGCAGCTGGTCACAGAGGATGAGTTCGAAGACTTCTTGACGGTTCCTGGCTACCGCCATCTCTCATAGGATTAGCTGCACCGATACCCGATCCAGGGTGAGACCATCGTGATTCATTTTAATTCACTATAAAAAAATGAGTGGAGGAAACGAAAATGAGCAAATTGAACAAGCAGGAAGCGGTCCAACAACTGGAGCAAAGCTGGAAAACCGAGCGTTTCCAGGGCATTACCCGTACTTATACCGCAGAAGACGTCGTTCGTCTGCGCGGCTCGGTCCAAGTCGAGCATACATTGGCGCGACTCGGCGCAGGGCGACTGTGGAAGCTGCTGCATACCGAGCACCATATCAAGGCGCTGGGCGCTTTGACCGGGAACCAGGCCATTCAGCAAGTCAAAGCGGGGCTGAAGGCGATCTATCTGAGCGGCTGGCAAGTAGCGGCGGACGCCAATCTCTCCGGGCAAATGTATCCAGACCAAAGCCTCTATCCAGCCAACAGCGTTCCTCACGTCGTCAAGCGCATCAACCAGGCGCTGCAGCGCGCGGATCAGATCGACCAGTCGGAAGGCGGCACCGATACCTATTGGTTCGCGCCGATCGTGGCTGACGCGGAAGCCGGCTTTGGCGGTCCCCTGAACGTATTCGAACTGATGAAAAGCATGATTGAAGCGGGGGCATCGGGCGTACACTTCGAAGACCAGCTCGCTTCCGAGAAAAAATGCGGTCATATGGGCGGCAAGGTGCTCATTCCGACGCAGGCAGCCGTCCGCAACCTGATTTCTGCCCGGTTCGCGGCAGATGTCATGGGCGTACCGACTATCATCGTGGCGCGTACCGATGCCAACGGCGCTTTCCTCATTACGAGCGACGTCGATGAGCAAGATCGCCCATTCCTCACCGGGGAACGCACATCAGAAGGGTTCTTCCGTCTGCGCGGCGGACTGGATGCAGCGATCGCCCGCGGTCTGGCCTACGCTCCGTATGCGGACCTGATCTGGTGCGAAACGTCCGAGCCGAATCTGGAGGAAGCGCGCCGCTTTGCCGAAGAGATCCATGCGAAGTTTCCCGGCAAGCTGCTCGCCTACAACTGCTCCCCATCCTTCAACTGGAAGAAAAAGCTGGATGAAGAAACAATCGCACGCTTCCAGGAAGAGCTGGGCGAGCTGGGCTACAAGTTCCAATTCGTCACCCTGGCTGGCTTCCACGCCCTGAACCACGGCATGTTCGAGTTGGCCAGAGGCTATCGCGATCGCGGCATGGCTGCCTACTCCGAGCTGCAGCAAGCAGAGTTTGCCAGCGAGGTGCACGGCTACACGGCAACCCGTCACCAACGCGAAGTAGGCACCGGCTATTTCGATGAAGTAGCGCAGATCATTTCCGGAGGCAAATCCTCCACGACGGCGCTGACCGGCTCCACCGAAGAAGAGCAGTTCGCCCATCAGTAAGGCTGCATCAGGCAGATATACAGACAAGCAGTGAGGACCGGGAGCTTTTTTCCTGGTCCTTTTTGGTTGCCGGCACCGTCTAGTCCCGAGACGGGCAAAGGTACGGCGGGACAGTGCGATTCCGGATGAAATCCGGCGCCAGCGGGCACGGATCAGTTCGTTTGTTTGCCAAATACGGGGGAACGGCATATAATAATAAGGTAGGCGGGCAGCAAAAAAGCTCTGCCCGGCTTCATGCTACGTCCTCGTAGCTCAGCAGGATAGAGCGTCAGTTTCCTAAACTGTAGGTCGGAGGTTCGAATCCTCTCGGGGACGCCATATGTGAAAAAGCCTTGAACGTTCAAGGCTTTTTTTGTATTTATAAGGATTGTTCGGGTCGGTAGTTTCCCTTTCGAGATGAGGTAGTGGCCGACGCGACAGGAGCCGCCTGTTTGCAGGCCCTTGTCTTGATTGGGCGGCTGCAGGCGGCTCGGGTGCATGGTTTGTTGCGCTTGGTACGGTGTGGCTCTGTTTGGGCTACTTTCCTTCGGCTACGTTCAGGATCGTAATGCGCCCCTCGGTGGCAGGGCTGATGGTGCCCACTTTTGCCAGGTAGTCGGCAAATACATTGCGGAGAAACGTGCCGGTGTCCGATAGCAGGGTAACATCCTTGACAGGGTTTTCTCCCAAGACGTTGATCATGCTGTATCCGTCGCCGCCGCCTGCCATAAAGTCATTGACGGCAATTTTGTAGCTTGCGTCAAGATCCAGATCTTTCCCGTTGATTTTGACGCTTGTCACCCGGCTGCCTTTTTCCTTGGCGGCGTCAAAAGTGAAGCTGAGGCCGGAGACCTGCAAAAACCGTCCGTCTGCTGCAGGATAATTGGATACGCTGATGTTGGAAGGCGATATCGGCTTCGAGAAACTCTTTTTGCGTATCGGCAATCATGTTGCCCAGGTTGGATTCCTTTAACCGGACAGTGGCACGCTCGCCATCCAGATATACGGAGGTTGCTCCTGGCGTTTCCTTGAGCTTTTCATTGAGCAAGGACTGATAGTGGTCGGTAATGGCAGTAATGGCCGGATCCTCGTCACGGTATCCAGGACGGTTTCGTAAATGACCTTTTTCTCCAGAGCGGGATTTTCAGCTTAAATCAGCGGAGTGATTTCCGCCAGCTGAAGGTCCGCTGAATGAAGGCCGCCGCCTGGGCTTTGGTTACAGGGCTCAGAGGCTCAAACCGATTATTTCCCGTTCCGTCAATAATCCCTTTTTTCTGCAAATCTTCAATAGCGCTTTTATACGGAGAGTTTCCGATATCCGAGAACGGCAGGGAGCTTTGTGGGGTGATTCTCAAAGGGACCAATGAAGGGAATGGCGTATACAACCAGTCGGTATCGGCGGGCAGCCTGCTTCTGGAATTTGGCGGAACGAACAACACCTTGGAGGAATGCTACAATACGGCCGAAGCTTTTACCGATGTAAAAGCTCCCTGCACCACATGGGCTGCGGTGCAGGGAGCCTTTGAACAGGTGTTACGCGTTGCTTTTACTGCCAAAAAATACATTGTCCAGACTGAATTTTGCGCTGCCGCTAATCGCGAGAGCGAGCGTGATAGCGAGCAAAGCCAGATCCAGTTCATATCCTGCTCCCCCTTGACCGCTCAAAAACCCGATAGACAATTTCGCGGTAACAATGGCGCCTGCCATGATCACGACCAGAACAGCTGAAAACACGCGTGTCCCCAAGCCCAGAATCAGTGCGATTCCACTGATGAGCTCCAGGAATGCAACGAAGTAAGCGATGAATGCAGGAAGCCCCAGTGTCCCAAAAAAGCCGGCTACATTACCCAGACCAATCTGGAACTTGTCGATACCGTGGACGAGAAAGGTAACACCTGCGATCAAGCGCAATACAAGAGCACTCCATTCATAACGTGTAGACATGTTATAACACCCTCCAAACGAATTTATTATTAGTAATATAATTACTTTTCGTTAGTTAGTTTATAATAATAAACGGCGGGAAGTCAAGAACCTTTTCGTCATGAACGATCAGGAAACAAAAAATGGCATGGAAATGAGCAGTTCTCAAGCAATCTTTTTTGAAGGATTGGAGAAAGCGCGTTATACTGAAAGGAGAACGAGGTGATTTCGATGAAACAGTCTTCCCTCTGTCCGAGGTTTGAAAAAGGCATGCAGTTGCTTGGAAAACGTTGGACAGGGCTAATCCTATATCAGTTGCTGGCGGGTCCGCAGCGATTTGGTGCGTTGGAAGGGGCGCTCCCAGTCAGTGGAAGGCTTCTTTCGGAAAGGCTGAAGGATCTGGAGAAGGAAGGTCTTGTGCATCGACAAGTGTTCACGGATTCCGCCCCGGTGCGGGTGGAGTATGCCTTGACGAAAATGGGGGTTTCGCTGGAGCCTGTGTTAAAGGGGATTGAATCCTGGGCACAGACCTGGATAGAGCTGGATCCGGAAGAAGTGTTGGAATGCTGCGAGGAGTAAGTAGCGCCGGGTTCACCGGCGATCGCGCTGGCGCTTGTGGTCGGCATAGGAAAAGCACGGCTTTGTTTTGCTAGCTAACCTGAGATATTAGATATACGTATACGCTCTTCCGTTGAACGGTTAACGGGATGAGCGTAAAAAATGGCCCGGTACGGCTTGCACCGTTACCGGGGCCATTCTTGTTTGGCGCGGGCATTACAGTTTCTTGATCTCGTCCTTCAACAGCTCGGACTGGGTGCCAAAGACGACCTGCACGCTGCCATGGCCGAGCTTCATGACGCCGGCGGCTCCGAGCTCCTTCAGTCCTTTTTCATTGACGATCTTGTCATCCCTGAGGATGAGGCGCAGACGCGTAATGCACGCATCGACATTGACGATGTTGTCTTTGCCGCCGATGAGGGTCAGGACTTTTTGGGCTTTATCCTGCATGGTGTTCGATCCTCCAGACGTGCTGACCTCGGCATCGTCGTCTTCCCGGCCCGGCGTCTTGATGTTCATCTTCACGATCAGGATGCGGAACAGGAAGTAGTAAACGACCGCGAACACCAGACCGATCGGAATGATCAGCCATGCATTGGTGGAAAGCGGGAAGTTCAGCGCGTAGTCGATCAAGCCGGCTGAGAAGCCAAAGCCGTGCTTGATGCCCAGTGCGGTCACGATGTAGCCGGATACCCCGGTCAAGACGGCGTGAACGACGTACAGCAGTGGAGCCGCGAACATGAAAGCGAATTCGAGTGGCTCGGTAATCCCTGCCAGGAACGAAGCGAGAGCCGTACCGATAAAGCCTGATGCGATCGCCTTGCGTTTTTCCGGCTTCGCCGTGTGAATGATCGCGAAAGCAGCTGCAGGCAGCGCGAACATCATGATCGGGAAGAATCCGGTCATAAACATGCCAACGGACTTGTCGCCGGCAAAGAAGCGATTCAGGTCGCCATGGACTACTTTTCCTGCGGCATCTGTAAATTCACCGATTTGGAACCAGGCAATGGCGTTGAGCACGTGGTGGAGACCAAAGGGGATGAGCAGGCGGTTGAAGAAGAGGAACAGACCGAGGATCATGGGCAGGGATGGTGTTCCCGGGCTTCGCGTCAAATCCGATGCCTTTTCCGAACAGCACGATCTCCATCTGGGAGTCAGGCTCTTCGACAAGGACGACGTTGTGGTTCAACACAAGTGTGATCGCAAATACTTTTACCTGTTCGCGGGACAACCAATTCCACCACCTTTAGATCCAAACACGGTTACTTCCACAAAAAAGAGCCGAAAAAACCTTTTTAGCACATAAAAAGATCTTCTCGGCTCATGCCTGCATGACCAGTAACACGCCTGTGTGAAAACGCTTCAATTAATTTTATTCACCCGGGACACACGGAAATTTCCCCCTGTTTTGGCTGGCCGTCGGTCGACGCATCCCGTTGAAAACAAAAACAAGCTGACGGATACACGGAGCTGTCCGCCAGCTTGCCTGGTCATTTCGTAAACTTGTCTGCGATCGTCGAAGCACAGAACGAATTCGGTTTGATTTCTGCCCGGAAATGGTTGGTCTCTGCCAAGCTGAGCAAGGACTGGATAAACTTGCGGGTAGGACCGTTCATTCCGATGTCAAAATGCAGGCGGATCGGTGTGTCCAGCTGCCGCTCGCGAAGGTACTGCCGCACCTCTGTGGCGAGACCGACTGCGTACATCGCTTCCTGGAAAATACGCTGCTGCAGGGATGAGTAGCGCCGCTCCTGAAATTTGTGATAAAAGAAAGTGCCTCCGTGGCCGGTGCGAATCACCGTGATGACGAGAGCAAAAAAGGTTCCACGGCTTTTGAGCTGTGAATCGGCTCCGACGATAATCTCAAACGGACCGGCCATTGACGAGATGGTTTGCTCGATATGGGAGAATACATCCTCCTTGGCAAGCAGCCCTCTAGTCGGACTGTGAAAACAATCGAACATGGTATTGGCAGAGGTTAAGCCCACTCACATCCCTCCAGATAGAGGCAATCTATAGAATCCACTCGCGCTCCGTACATCATTAATGTATGTAATCTCGCAGAGAGTATGTGAACAAGTAGGGCAAAAAACTTATCAAGCAAACCATATGACCCGACGATGGGCGGGAATACCCGGCTTTTGTTCCGGGAAAAGGGGAGGCTTTCGAGGCTTCGAGCCATGCGAGAGGCATCCCCTGAAAGAAAGTAGTTTGTCCGCATCAGGAAATCATGTGATCCATCACCCTTGTCCCAGCTAGTAGCCGGGGACCGGCAAAAAGCGGTATGATGGACAAAAGTATGGTCATGAAAAAACACGCAGGAGGCTTGCGCAGTGATAGGAGCGGATCTGCAAACGCATGAAGCTTTCATGAAGGCAGCCATGGAAGAAGCGGCGAAGGCTGCCGCAATCGGGGAAGTGCCGATTGGCGCCGTCATCGTCCGCGACGGGGAGATCGTCGGGCGTGGGTACAACCTGCGGGAGACGCAGAAGGATCCTACGCTGCATGCCGAGATGATCGCCATCCGCGAGGCGAGCGAGCGGCTGGACGGGTGGCGGCTGATTGGCTGTTCCCTGTACGTCACGCTGGAGCCGTGCCCGATGTGTGCGGGGGCCATCGTCCAGAGCCGGATCGAGCAGGTCGTATACGGAGCGCGCGATCCCAAGGCGGGATGTGCCGGGACGCTCCTGAATCTGCTCGCGGAACCGCGCTTTAACCACCAGGTCCCGGTCGTCGAGGGCGTCCTCGCCGAGGAGTGCGGACGGATGCTGAAGGACTTCTTTCGCGCCTTACGCGAGAAGCGGCAATCCAAAGACGAGGAATGCCTGTCCAAGGAGTAGACGAAACGCGCCCGGCACTCGAGGAAGCTGCCGGGCAATTTGTACAGGTTTATTTATGATTTTGCAGCATGTCCAGTTCTTTTTCGGTCAGCTCGCGGTATTCTCCCGGCTTGAGTGCGGGGTCCAGATGCAAGGGACCCATCCGGATGCGCTGCAGGTGGGACACGTGCAGGCCAAAAGCGGCAAACATGCGCTTGACCTGATGAAACTTGCCTTCCATGATCGTCACGCGAATCTCGGATGTCTCGCCGGAAGAGAGAATTTCCAGCTTGGCAGGGAGTGTCGTGAAATCCTCCAGCTCGACACCTTTGGCAAATTCCCGGACGTGCTGCTCCGTTACCCGGCCGTCGATGCGGGCGAAATACTCTTTGTCCACTTTCTTTTTCGGAGAGAGCAGGCTATGGGACAGCTGCCCGTCGTTCGTCAGAAGTAGCAGCCCTTCCGTGTCGATGTCGAGCCGTCCCACCGGATGCACCTTGACCGCCCACTCGTACGGCAACAGATCCACCACGGTCTCATGGACGTTGTCCTCCGTTGCGGATACGACCCCGGGGGGCTTGTTCAGCAGGACGTAGACCCAGCGCTTGAAGTTGAGCGGCTCCCCGTCTACGACAATGTCCTGTTCTTCGGCCACGACTTGCATGCCGGGATCGGTGGCGACGACGCCCTCGACGACAACCAGCCCCTGCTTGACCAGGGCTTTGACTTCCTTGCGCGTGCCGAGTCCCATATTGGCCAGCACTTTATCCAAACGCTCACGTTTCATGTATGTTCCTCGCTTTTCTTCTACTTATAGAACGGGTTCATGGTTATTAGTTTGGCCTAATGTCTCGCGCAAATCAAGAGGTTTGTCGAACTTGACTCTTGCAATTTGCTCATTCATTTGCTATAGTTAATAATGTTTCTGACCAAAAACGCATATGGAGAGATACCCAAGTGGTCATAAGGGGACGCACTCGAAATGCGTTAGGCGTCGTGAGGCGTGCGTGGGTTCGAATCCCACTCTCTCCGCTTCGTGCAAATCATAAGAGGACATCTGAAAGCTGGATGTCCTCTTATTGTTTGTTCAGGCGGTTTTTCATTCAACATCGGTATATGTGTGAAATTCATCATGAAAAATCAATCTTCAAAAGCCGGCAAGGTGGCATGGGTATTGGGTGCGAATAGAGGCGCAACGTGTTTCGTACGGCTGCGATTGCAGTGGGCACCAGGAGCTATTGACAAGGAGAGCTCTACGGCTTACGATTATACCTATAGGGGTATTAGTATTAAAAGCTGCGCGTAAGAGCGCATTAGAAGCGCAACGAAAACAGGAGGGGTATACATGACGGATCAACCGATGATCTCGGCCAATAAAGTATTGGATTGCAAGGGGCTGGCTTGCCCGATGCCGATCGTGAGGACGAAGAAAGCGATGGACGAACTTCAGCCCGGGCAAGTCATCGAGGTACAGGCGACAGACAAAGGCTCGCTCGCCGATATCCAGGGCTGGGCGAAAAATACGGGCCATCAGTACGTGGGGACGATTCACGAGGGAGACGTGCTGAGGCATTTTTTGCGCAAGGCAAGCGCACAGGAGGCCAGAGAAGAGACGAAATATCCCCGCACGATTTCCAACGACGAGCTGGCCGCCAAGCTGCAGAACCAGGAACCGATCGTCGTACTGGATGTTCGGGAGCCAGCAGAATATGCGTTTCACCGCATTCCTGGGAGCAAATCCATACCGCTGGGGGTATTGGAAGAGAGACTCGGCGAATTGCGCCGGGAGGATGAGGTCTATGTTGTCTGCCGTACAGGAAATCGCAGCGATCTGGCCTGCCAATTGCTCGCCGAAAACGGGTTCGCTCGTGTAAGCAACGTCCTTCCCGGGATGTCCGGGTGGAGCGGTCCGAGGGAAGCGACATCGCGGTAGGAAGCTGATTTGGCAGGGAAAGCGGAAGATTGAGTGGGAGATCTGCGGAATACTTTGTATAATCGGTATCAGGAGCGATCGGACGTCTGCCGGGGAGCAGCTGGACAAGGAAATCGGTCCCAATCGGTGCGCTGTTCGCGATAAATAAGCAAAAAGAAACCAGAATCAGGGAGGAAAGATAACATGGCGGATATCAGTGTCGATACGAAGGGAATGGCATGCCCCATGCCGATCGTCAAGGCCAAGAATGCGTTGGACAGTCTGGAGCCGGGCCAGACGATGGAAGTGCTCTCCACGGATAAAGGTTCGCTCCACGACTTTACGGCCTGGGTCAAGCAGACGAAGAATGAACTGGTATCCCATGAAGTGGAGAATGGGGTATACAAGTTCCTGGTAAGAAAGCTGTAGAGGAAAAACGAGCGAGCACGCTGCGACGTGTTCGCTTTATTTCCCATCCTTGTAGATGATGCGTACTCCCAAATGCCCAAACGTCTCCTCTCTGTAATGACCGCGTGGGCACGTTTTTTCACAGCGCAATTCATCGATATGGGAAAGCAGCGGCTCATTGCAGGTCGGGCAGCGATGCTGGAAGAGCGATTTCAAAAACCGGATCATTTATATCACCTTATTCGTATTCAATTACTTGGATTTATTTTACCTGAGATTCCTTCATTTGAAAAGCAGTCTGAACATTCTCAAGCCGTCAACATTTGAGAGTGAGGGGAGGCAGCATGGACTTTTTGCTGTTTGTACTCATGTTATCGCTGGGCTTGATCGGTTCTTTCTTTTCCGGCTTGCTCGGCATTGGCGGGGCGATCATCAATTACCCGCTGCTGCTGTTCGTGCCGGACTGGCTCGGAGTGGCCCGTTTCAGCCCGCAGGAGGTCTCGTCGATCTCCATGTTTCAGGTGTTCTTCGCCTCTCTGTCGGGGGTGTTGGCATTTCGCAAGCGGAACGGAAAAGGCTCTCCGCTGATTCACGCAGGGCTGGTCAAGGATATGGGAATCAGCATTCTCGCGGGGAGCTTGCTGGGCGGTGTCCTCTCCAAATATTTGTCATCCGAGAGCATTAACCTCGTCTACGGCATTCTGGCCATCGCGGCCGTCGTCCTCATGCTGATGAAAAACCGAGGAACGGAGGAGATCGCACCCGAGGTCAGATACAACCGGAGCATCGCGATTCCGTCCGCTTTTTTCGTCGGCATCGTGTCAGGAATCGTCGGGGCCGGCGGAGCTTTTGTTCTCATCCCGATCATGCTGACGGTATTGAAGATTCCGACCCGCATCACGATCGCTTCGTCTTTAGCCATCGTATTCATTTCGGCCATCGGAGGTGTGCTGGGCAAATTGACTGCGGGACACATACCGGTATGGCCGGTCCTGTTCACCGTGATCGGCAGCGTGATCGGTGCGCCGTTGGGAAGCAGGGTCAGCGCCAGGCTGAATGTGAACGTCCTGCGTTACGGCTTGCTCATCCTGATCGGTGCGACCGCGATCAAAATCTGGAGTGACATTCTGTAAGCGAGAGCCTCGCAAGTTTCGGTTGCAATTGCGCTCTGATGCGCTACTATTACCTATATGGGTATTGGTATTTAATCTGGTGAGGGGGTCTTTTCATAGATCGACGATCGTCCTGTTCAGCGGGGACTTGGATAAAGCGGCTGCCTATGATCACGATGTCATGATTTTCTTCACTTTCTGGGGCTTGAACACGATGCGCAAGGACGAGATTGTGAACGTGAAAAAGGGCTTTCTGGAAAAGGCGTTTGGCTGGATGATGCCGCGCGGGGCGAAAAAGCTCGGCTTGTCGAAAATGAACATGCTGGGCATGGGCCCGGAAATGATCAAGCACGTCATGAAAAAGCACAACGCCTTGACCCTCCCCCAACTGATCGAGCTGGCACAGGAGCAGGGCGTGAAGCTGGTCGCTTGCACGATGACAATGGATCTGTTGGGCTTGCAGCCGGAAGAGCTGCTGGACGGAATGGAGTTTGCCGGAGTCGCTGCTTATATGGGCGACGCGACACAAGCAAAAGTAAACTTGTTCATCTAGGCGGCTCCCTTTTCGTATAATATACCTGTCTATGCATACTGGAAGCGGGGAGGGATTTCCATGGACTACAACTACAGTGAAGATATTAAGAGACGCCTGCGCAGAATCGAGGGACAAGTGCGGGGAGTCCTGAAAATGATGGACGAGCAGAAGCATTGCAAGGAAGTCGTGGCGCAGCTGTCTGCCGTCCGCAATGCTTCCGACAGGGCCATCGCACAGATCGTTGCGGAAAATCTGCAGCGATGTCTGCTGGAAGAACAGGAAGCGGAAGGGGACACCGGCAAATTGGTGAAAGAGGCTGTGGAACTGCTGGTGAAGAGCCGTTAACTCGACAACGGAAAGGGTGTCTGTATGGATTTCTCGACCATTCTCTTGATCATCGCCTATGCCGTCACCACCTGGTATCTGGTCACTCGCTTCATGCCTGTGAAGGGGCTGCAAAATTTAACGGCTGAACAATTCAAAGAGCGGGTCAATCAGAAGAGCAGAGTGGTGCTGATCGACGTGAGGGAGCCGCATGAATACAGGCGGGGGTACATTCCTGCCGCTGTCAACATTCCTTTGTCCCAGCTAAGCAAGCGGGTCAAGGAAATCTCCAACAAAAACGAGGTGCTGCTCTACTGCCGCACCGGGATGAGAAGCAAACAAGCGGCAAAAATCTTGAGCAAGCACGGCTTTACCAACATGGCCCACCTCAAGGGCGGGATCATGACCTGGCAAGGAGCCACCAAAAAAAAGTAAAAGGAAAATCCCACGAAAGGGGGCAGCGCCTGGCTGCCGCATTTTCGGTGGGGTCGCTGTGCTCAATAGGTTGTCCAGCCGGCATCCGCCACGATCACAGCGCCGTTTACAAAGCTGGAGTCTTCGGTGGCCAGGAACAGGGCGACGGTCGCGATTTCTTCAGGCTCTGCGGAGCGAGGGTTGAACGAGCTCCCTGCACTGGCCCGTTCCAAACCAAACGGATTCGGGGAAGCCATCGTGGTGCCAATATTCGTGTTTACGCCGCCGGGGGCAATGGCGTTGCAGCGAATGCCTTGGGGAGCATACTGGAATGCGACGTTTTTGGTCAAGCCTATCACAGCGTGTTTCGACGCGGTGTAGGCTGCTCCGGCGCGAGATCCGTTCAGTCCGGCCACTGAAGCGATGTTGACAATCGTGCCTTTTCCTTTTTCTAGGAAGATCGGGAGCGCCTTTCTGATCGCCCGCATCGGGCCAGTCGTATTTACTGCCAATACTTTGTCCCACAGCTCGTCCGTCAAATCGGCAGCCGGTACCATGTTGTCCATGATCCCTGCGTTGTTGACGAGGACATCCAAGGTTCCGTACGTATTGACTGCTGTATCGATCATCTGTTGAACATCTTCTTCTTTGGCGCCTTCTTTGGCAAACAGCGTTGCGATCGCTTTTCCCATCCCGGATGCTGCACCCGTGACAACAATCACTTTGTCCTGAAGCTTCATGGTTCATGCCTCCCTTGCAATGAAAACGGTTTCAATTTTTGACGTGAAGGAAAGGCTCCTGCCCTTTCCACACTTTTAGTATAATGAGGGCAAACACCCCCTTCAATCAGCAAAAGCGCTTCATTTTGTCGTTTATCGTACATTTGGCGAAGGGATTGTCTCACTTCCTACAAAACATCTGGAACAGTGAGGGGTTGCAGTGTCCAAAGCAGAAGGCAGCGTCGACAAGCGGGTTAGGAAAACGAGAAATGCGTTGATGGATTCCCTGCTCTCCCTCATGCAGGAAAAGGATTTTCGGGATATATCGGTGACGGACATTGTGGAGACCGCGGACATCAACCGCGGGACCTTTTATCGGCATTTCCAGTACAAAGAGGAATTGCTGGAGGAATTGCCTCGTGACAGGAGCGGCAAAATCGATCAAGCCTTGCTGTCGAGCTACCATTCCTATGCCTTGTTCGGGATTACCCATTCTCCGGCCTATATGGCGGAGCAACTGCTGAGTATTCTCCACTCTTCGGTTCTCCAGTCGCTGCACGTCAATCTGGCGAAAAAAAACCATTTCCTCAGCAATAATAAGGAAGGAACAACCGGACTTGACAATTTGGCTTTATGTAACTAAAATGGTTACAACAAGAGGCGAAGGGGCCTCGCTCTTTTTTGTTTGTGTTGTAACTGTTTTTGTTACAACTAAACTTGGGCCTTACGATCCTTTGACCAATCCTATTATTACCTGGAGGGAAACTGACATGAAAATCGCCGTCGTTGGAGCAAGCGGAAAAGCAGGGAAGCTGATTTTGAAGGAAGCGCTGGATCGCGGTCATGAAGTGACGGCCATCGTCCGCGACGCATCAAAGGTGACAGAGGCGAATGCAGCCGTATTGGAGAAAGACGTTTTCGCGCTGAAATCCGAAGATCTGAAAGGATTCGACGCCGTTGTCAACGCATTCGGCGCTCCGCTCGGCCAAGAGCATCTGCACGTCGAAGCGGGAAATGTCCTGATTGAAGCCATGAAGGGAGCATCTGACACCCGCTTGCTCGTCGTAGGCGGAGCCGGCAGCCTGTTCGTAGATGAAGCAAAAACGACGCGCGTTTTGGACACGCCGGATTTCCCGGAGATATTCCTGGCTACTGCCAAAAATCAGGGAGAGAACCTGCACATTCTGCAAGGGACCGATTCTATCCAGTGGACATTCATCAGCCCATCGGCTTTCTTTGATGCAGACGGCGCCCGCACCGGAACCTATGTGAAAGGAAAAGACCATCTGCTGGTAAACGCCAGCGGAAAAAGCTACATCAGCTATGCGGACTATGCCATTGCCGTCCTCGATGAAATCGAACATCCGCAGCACCGCTATGAACGATTCACAGTCGGATCGAAATAAGCGCAGCCTTGGCGAGATCAGTCGGCTCAAACAAAGACCAGCCCCATTGGGGAGCTGGCCTTTTGTGCATGAACGATTGCCTTAGCGCACCAACGCGCCGATCACCGGGTATTGGAACGGACGGCCTTTCAGCGCGTACACGACCCCTTTGATGGGATAGTAGATTCCCATCAATCCGAACACGATCAGGAACGGAATGCCGATCACGATGAACGAGAGACCCCAGGAAATACTGATGAGTATCCCCATAATGAGGTGGAACAGAAGAGCTTGCAGAGCCATATTTTTAGCCTCGCGATCCTGCATGAGCAGCCATACGATCAATGGCACCAGGAAGGGAGCGAAAAAGGCGCTCGCATGTGTAATGGCCTTAATACCGTTATAATCCATGAGATAGTCCTCCTCGTTTTCTTGACGAATATCTATGATCCCATTGTACAGGAGGATGGTGACGACCAAAACCTCCAAAAGCGTGATTCTTGCTCCAACCTGGGACGGAGGAAAATTCCGAGAGGATCGGTTACTGTAAATCTTAAGAAAATCTTTTGTTTTTTCATAAGGAATTCGAAAAGGAATAGGGGTAAGATGACTGGTAAGCGTAAAAAAGGGGCGAGACATGATGATGATTGACTGCCATCAACCGGTCAGCTTTAAAGAACGGCTGATGTTTTTCTGTAATTTTTTGCAAGCGCCAGCCCAGGTGGGGAGCATTACGCCAAGCTCGCGGGCGCTCGCGAAGCAAATGATGAAGCCGATGGACTGGGAGAGAGCCGGTACGATCGTGGAGCTGGGTGCCGGTACGGGTATTTTCACAAAGAGGATCGATGAGCTGAAAAAGCCGGACGCGACGCTCATTTGCTTTGAAAAGGAAAACAGAATGCGCAGCCGTCTGGAGCTGCTCTATCCAGGTGTGCTGTTTCATGAAGACGCTGTGGAGCTGGTGCGGGTCCTGACCGAGGCGGGATTGGGCCAGGCTGACGGGATCATCTCCGGACTGCCCTTCGCCAATTTCCCCCAGCAGCTGCGCGACCAGATCATGGAGCAGGTATACGCGGCCCTGAAGCCGGGCGGGATTTTCGTCGCGTTCCAGTATTCGCTGCAAATGAAAAAGCAGCTGCAAGCCGTTTTTTCCGATGTTTCCGTAAAGCTGGTTCCGTTCAACGTGCCTCCTGCTTTCGTCTATGTGTGCCGCAAGGAAATGAGCGTCGTCTCCAAGAAATACGGAAAATAACCTTCGCGGGTGCGGAGGTTTTTTCTTTTTCCGAGTGCTGCAGTCGCTGAGGCAGGCCAAGTGGCTCTGGGGAGAGACCGTGACGCCGGTCGTCCTTGCAGGGGTGCCGCTGCTCGGCAACATGCAGGCGGGCTTTCTATGGGAGTCACGCCCCCCAAAAGACCAGCAGGATATAGCACATGAGTCAAATCTCCTTGTAACAAATTCGGGTTGTCCCAAGCTAGGATAATACGCGATGCCTCCTTTGTCTACGTGCGGAAAAATTGGAGGTTTATCTATTGGTTTAATAAGGGAAATAAAGTGATTAGCAGAAAAATAGACAGCTTAGAGGAAAAGGAGGAGGGGGATGTATTTTTCGAAAGTAAAAGACCGACTATTTGCAACATTTCTGTTGCATTGCCTCATCCCCATCCTGTTCATCTGCTTTCTGTTCTATGAAGAAGCCCAAGAGGCGGTGCTCGAGCAGTACAAGACAGATACCGAAGGGCACCTCAAACTCGCAGATGTGCGCTTTTCGCTATTTTTTCGGACGCTGCAGCAGGAGAGCAACGGACTAGCGGAAAGAGGGCTTCTGCGACAGGATATACGCGATGATGCCTCCCTTAAGGCGCTATTTTCCCAATTTGCACGCATGCAGGATATGGTAGGCAACGTGCATTTGTTAAGAAATGATGGAACGGTCGCTTCGCTCTATCCCGAGAAGGGGTGGGAGGCGGGCGATTTGCCGATTGTCTTTTCCCGAGAGTCCTTTGAGCACGACTCGAGTCAGCTTTGGATGCTCGGGCGCAGCGAAGCGCCGGGCAAACCCCACTCGGTGTACATGGCCCAGAAAGTGAACGATCCAAGCGGGCAGTCCATCGCCCTGCTCCTGGTGGAAATTCGACTGGACAAGCTCGGAAACTGGATCCGCACGAATTATGCCTCGGATCATACCGGGATGATGGTCACCTCTCCCTCAGGAAAGATTCTGATTCACACTCAGGGAGAGCTGATCGGCAGGCAAGTGCAATCGCTTCCAGAATATGAAGCCATCAGCGGAGCATGGGGAAACAAAAAGGATGACGTGCTGACGTTCCGGAAAGACGGGGAGACCGTTTACGCTTTTTCATACCTGTCTCCAACAAACGGAAACAAGTATTTCGAGTGGAGCGGGGGAAAGGGGATTACGCAGCGCCTCGATCGGATGAAGCTGATTCTGCTCTTCACCATTTGCCTCCTCGTAGGTTTTGCCGCCTACGTCTCCCATCGGCTGTCTGTCTGGATTGGCGAGCCCATTTACACGTTGGTGTCGGCGACTGATTCCCTCTTGAATGGCGACTTCTCCATTCGGGTTCCGATCCAGGGGATGGGAGAAATTACGTTGCTGGAAAAGAAATTCAACGAGATGGCCGGGCAGATGAACATGCTGATCGACCGGGAACGAAAATACATGCGGGAGAGTCTGGATCAGATCGTGCGCAGCTTTTACTTGGCGGTGGAAATGAAGGATCCGTACACGGCCGGGCATACGGAGCGGGTCACGGAGTATGCGCTAATCCTCTACGATCATCTCGATGATCATTGGAAAAGCCAATGCTGCCGCGACGATTTGCGCTATGCGGGGCTGATGCATGACATCGGCAAGGTCGCGATTCCCGATCATGTCTTGCTGAAGGTGGGGAGGCTCACCGATGAAGAATACGAACACATGAAGCAGCATTCTTTCATCGGCGCCAATATCGTGGAGCAGATCGAGAGTCTGGCGCACGTGAGTCCGGGAGTCCGGCACCATCATGAACGATGGGACGGCAAAGGCTACCCTGACCAGTTAAAAGGGGAGGAAATCTCCCTGATCGGGCGAATCATCGCCGTAGCCGATACGTTCGATGCCATGACATCGACTCGCTCCTACCGCGATGCCATGACGTTCCAGGAAGCGTACGAGGAAATTGTACGGTGCGCGAATACGCAGTTCGATCCGTACATCGTGAAAGTTTTTCAAACAGCCTATGGAAACGGCAGCTTGCACTTGCTTGAACAATCGCGGCCGGGCCAAGCCGCGTTCGAGCAGAGAGGATGAGGGGACGATTCCCTGCACTGGATGGCTTTACGCCTTGCTATCAGGATGCATCTCTGGTATTCTAATCGTACCGTGCTAGACGGGGAGGTTGCGGTGCCCTGTAACCTGCAATCCGCAATAGCAGGGTTGAATTCCTATCATAGGTTTCCTCATGTGAGGCTGCCTTATGGCGGCGGTGTTGAGGATCGGGTCCTGTGCAACGCGAACCCATGAACCTGGTCAGGTCCGGAAGGAAGCAGCCATAAGTGGATCATCGCGTGTGCCGCAGGGCAGCCTGGTCTGAGCTGCTGCCCTGAGTAACGCTCGGATGAGGATTATCGAAGATAGGTGCACGGTTCCCCATACAAAAATCAAACAGCCTGTTTCCTTCGGGAGGCATGCTGTTTTTTGTTGGATTTTGACGATAAACAGCGAAACATTTCCATTCCCCAGCTGGCCTTGCAGGGCAGGGTTTGGACGGATTGTCACGAATTTTCAGAGAGGGAGAACAAGACAACACTTTCCTGCTCATCGAAGTACGCCATAGGTCAGGAGGGACAAGCTGTGAGTGCATCTTTTTCGCTACACCTCGCCGGCTCGTCCGGACGATTGCAGCAGTTCTTGCATCAATTGCCCACTGCCGTTTTCCTGGTTAGCCAAGAAGGCAGAATCGTGGAGGTAAACGAACAACTGCTTCGTGTCACCGGATATTCACGCGACCAACTTGTCAATCTGCCGTTTCAGACCATTCTTCCCTTTGACGGCTCCATGGTCGAGATGTATGAGGAGCATTTGCAAAAGGAAGAGAAGCTGGATGTCAGTGTGGAGGTAGAATGGCGGGATCGTCAGGGAAAATGTGCAAGGACCCCTGTGATGATATGGGTACAGCAAGCGGAACAGCCCCTGTACTTCATTCATTTGTTTCAATTGTCCAAGGAAACTGATTACGCTTTGTCCCAACGTCTGTTGGCAAAGCTGACGCACGATACCAGTCTCGGATTGTTTATATTGGATGAGCATGCCCACATTGTGGAAGCGAGCCAGGCGGCCTGCAAGCTGCTCGGCATGGACCGTCTGCAAGTCGTCAACACGCATATTGACCACGTCTTCGCAGGAATTCCCGAACCGCACCGGCTCATCAAAAAAGAGCTGCTGGAGGGAGTGAAGCTGCACAACACCGCCACCTCATGGACGAACGACAACCAGCGCTACGAACTGATCGTGGATGCCAATACGCTGCAGGACGATTCGGGCAAAACCGTAGGCGCCTTTGTCCTCTTTAAAGATATTACCAACCTCCGCTCCTTTGAACAAAAGCTCGAACGAAACGATCGCCTCGCCATGATCGGACAGATCGCGGCAGGAACGGCGCACGAAATACGCAACCCGCTCACCTCGATCAAAGGGTTTTTGCAAATGTTCCTGAAGTCGTTCACGGAAAGCGGAATGGATCGGGAAAAGTCCTACACGGAAATCATGCTCACGGAGATCAATCGGATCAATTCCCTGGTGAGCGAGTTTCTCCTCCTCAGCAAGCCGCGCAACGTCCAATATTCGATGGTCGATCTCAACACAGTGTTTGCGGAGATCCTGCCCATTGTCGAATCGCAGGCGATTTTGTACGGCATCGAAGTCAAGTTTGCGTCCGATGGCAGGCTGCCGATGGTGGTCGGGGATACCGAGCTGTTGAAGCAAGTGTTTATCAACATTTGCAAAAACGGCATCGAAGCCATGGGCGAGCAAGGGACCCTGCACATTTCCCACCACATCGACCAGGATGGCGACAAGGTCAGTCTTGACATTCACGATTCGGGCCCCGGTATTCCGCTGTACGTCATCGACAAGATTTTCGATCCGTTTTTTACGACCAAAGAAGAAGGGACGGGCCTCGGGCTATCCGTCTGCCAAAAGATCATCCATGACATCGGGGGGCAGATCCGCGTCTCGTCCAAAGGATACGGAACGACCTTTCATATCATGCTTCCGTATTTGTAAAAACCTCTGCCGATGCCTGCTCCAGGGTGAGCCGCCGTCGGTGCACAGCGTCCCGCACAGCCATGTGAGCGGGGCGTTTTCTTTGAATGAAGCAGGTCGATAGTGTATAATGAAACGGATATGGAAGAGGACTGTGCAGATGGGGAGTGTCGCACGAACATGGCTTATACCGCGCTGTATCGCGTATACCGACCGCAGACGTTTCGAGATGTCGTCGGACAGGAACATGTGACGATTACCTTGCGCAATGCATTGCGCGAAGGAAGGTTTTCCCATGCTTATTTGTTCAACGGTCCCCGTGGTACGGGCAAGACGAGCGCAGCCAAGATCATGTCCAAAGCCGTGAACTGTGAACGGCCGGTCGACGGTGAACCGTGCAACGAGTGCGGTTCGTGCCGGGCTATCACGAGCGGCTCCGTAACGGATGTGCTGGAAATTGACGCCGCCTCCAATCGCGGGGTTGAGGAAATTCGCGACATTCGCGACAAAGTTAAATTTGCTCCCAGCGACGTCAAGTACAAGGTGTACATTATTGACGAGGTGCATATGCTGACGACGGAGGCGTTTAACGCGCTCTTGAAGACGCTGGAAGAACCGCCTTCGCACGTCATTTTCATTTTGGCGACGACGGAGCCGCACAAGCTGCCGGCGACGATCATCTCGCGCTGCCAGCGGTTCGATTTTCACCGGATTCCGCTGAAAGTGATGGTCGATCTGCTGCAGAAAATATGCCAGTCGCAGGGCGTGCGCGTCGAAGAACAGGCGCTCCAGCTGGTGGCGAAGATGGCCGAGGGCGGGGCGCGCGATGCCCTGAGCCTGCTGGACCAGGCGATCAGCTACAGCCGGGATGAAGTACGGGCAAGCGACATCATGCAGATTACGGGCACCGTCTCCCAGACATACTTTTCCGTCCTGGCCCGCTCGATCGCCGAGCGCGATGTGGCACGGGTCATGGAGCAGTTCGATCAGGTCATGGTGCAGGGCAAGGATCCCGAGCAGTTCCTGCATGATTTTCTGTACTACTACCGGGACATGCTGCTGCTGAAGACGGCTCCTCAACTGGAGGAGATCGTGGAGCGGACGATGGTCGATGACCAGTTCGCCGAGGTGGCGCAGCTGTATGGGTTTCCCGAATTGTACGCGGCCATCGAGACGTGCAATCAGGCCTTGTCCCAGCTGAAGTGGTCGACGTACGCCAGAGTGCTGGTCGAGCTGACGCTGGTCAAGATGTGTCAGCCTGTGGCGCAGCAGCCGGGGACGGCATCGCCCGCTCCGCAAATGAACAGCGAAGAGCTGGCTGGCATGGCCAACCGCATTCGCGTATTGGAAGAACGCCTCATGCAGGTCATTCAAGGGCAGGCGAGCTTGCCGGCACAGAGAGCCGAGGAGCCGCGCAAGGCTGAGCCGAAGCGGGTGGCTGCTGCAGGCGGCGGTTCCCGTACCCCGATGAACAAGGTGCGCGAGGCAGCCAAGGCATTGGACGAAAATCTGACACGTCAGGTGCGCGGCCAATGGAGCCAGATCTTGACGGATCTGAAAAAAGTGAAAATCCAGTACCAGGCTTGGCTGGTCAACGGTCAGCCTGTCGCTGTAGGCAGGGATGCGGTGGTCGTCACATTCACCAGCCCCATCCACTGCGATAAAACCATGGAGCCTGAACTGAAGGGCGTCGTCGAGCAGGTCATGCAAAATGTGCTGGGCAGACCGCTGCAGCTGCTCTCCATCATGGAGGAGGAGTGGCAGTCGGCGGAGCAGCAGGCAGGGCAAAAGGATGGCCCTGCCGAGGAAGAACAGGATCCGTTCCTGACCGAAGCCATCAAGCTCGTAGGTGAAGGACTTGTCGAAGTAAAAGACTGAAGCAACCACATTTAAGGGAGGAACCCTCATATGAAAAACATGCAACAAATGATGAAGCAAGTGAAGAAAATGCAAGAGGAAATGCAAAACGCGCAAGAGGCATTGAAGGATAAAGTGGTGGAGGGCTCTGCAGGCGGCGGCGCCGTACTGGTAAAGGCAGACGGCCACAAGCAGGTAAAAGAGATCGTCATCAAGCCGGAAGTCATTGATCCGGACGACGTGGAAATGCTGCAAGACCTCGTGCTGACCGCAGTCAACGACGCATTGCGCAAGGCGGATGAGCTGGTGGCCAAAGATATGGGCAAATTCACCGGAGGCATGAACATCCCGGGTCTGTTCTAAGAATCGTAAGTCGAAGGAGCAAGCGCGATGTTCTATCCAGAACCGGTATCCAAGTTGATCGAAAGCTTCATGAAGCTGCCCGGCATCGGACCGAAGACGGCCGGGCGGCTTGCCTTTTTTGTCCTCAACATGAAAGATGACGACGTGCTGGATCTGGCCAAGGCGCTGGTCAATGCCAAACGCCAGCTGCACTACTGTTCCGTCTGCAACAACATCACGGATATCGATCCGTGCCACATCTGCCGGAACAAGCGGCGGGACGGCTCGGTCATCTGTGTGGTGCAGGAGCCCAAGGATGTTGTGGCGATGGAAAAAACGAGAGAGTTTGAAGGCTATTATCACGTGCTGCACGGAGCCATCTCGCCGATGGACGGAATTGGACCGGAAGACATTCGCATTCCCGATCTGCTGAAGCGGCTCAGTGACGAGCAGGTGAAAGAAGTCATTCTGGCGACCAATCCGAATATCGAAGGGGAGGCGACCGCGATGTACATTTCCCGCCTGATCAAGCCTTTCGGGATTCTCGTGACGCGCATCGCCCATGGATTGCCGGTGGGCGGGGACCTCGAATACGCGGATGAAGTGACGCTGACCAAGGCATTGGAGGGTCGGCGTGAACTATAGGAACGGCAAAGGAAAGACGGGGAAACCTGTCTTTTTTTTCTTGGCGTAGAACGACAAGGATGACTTGCGAAAAAAAAGCGTTTTTGAAGCGCGTGACGGAGGAGCCATTCCGCCGAAAGGGAGAAAAGCAGGTGCAGGAAAGCGGGACTTTTTTGCTGGGACGAGACATAGAGTGAAAATAGGAGCGTGAAGAGATGCTGACAGGACCGGGGGTGTCGCTGCGGATCGAGCCAAAGGGACATCGGTCTACGCCGTGGGCGATCATGCTGTTTGTCGGGTATTGGCTGATGTTTGCTGCAGAGTTTTCCGTCATACGTTTCTTCCGGGGGGCGGATGGCCGCTGGATAGCGTCCACCATGGAGGAGCCGCAGATGTGGCTGTCGCTTGCGGTGCTTGCCATAACGGTACTCAGTGTAGTCGCTGCCATCGGATTCATCATCAGCTTGGGAAAGGATCGGCGGCGGACGCGATGGCTGTGGTGGGGAAATGACGAGCTGACCAGCCATGACGTGCTGCATATCGTAGCGTGGATGCACGTGTTTCAGACGTGTACGCTTCTTCTCTACGGATTGCTCCTCGAGGGCACTCTCTTTTCGGAGGGAACGATCGGCGGTGCTTTCGAATCCGCTGCGTTTCAGGTGTTTCTCCTGATCCTGATTCCCTTCTGGTTTCGGGGGCGACTGGCGGAAATCGGCGTCCGTCGTCCCGTACGCCTCGGGAGGATGCTCATCACGCTGCTGATCATGTTTTTCCTGATTGCCAAGGTACTCGATGCGGCGATCACGAATCCGCTGGCGGACTGGATGGGATTGTCGCTCTCATCCGAGCGGGAGCAGCAGATTGAAAAAGAAATCGTGCAAGCCAAAGAGAGGGACATCATCGCTGCGACCACGTCCTTTCTGGTGATCGGAGTGATGGTCCCGATCGCGGAGGAAATCCTGTTCAGGGGAGTCGTGCAGACGTATTTGGTGCGGCGGCTGGGCGCCTTTGTCGGGATTGTGCTCAGCAGTCTTTGGTTTGCGCTGTTGCACATTGATCTGGCCTTGTTTGCTCCGCTTTTTGTCATTGGCCTGGGGTTGGGCTATGTCCGGCACCGCTTCGACTCCATATGGGGGGCGGTATTGCTGCACGCCCTCAACAATCTGACGGGCGTTCTGTACTACTTTCAATGAGGGGGTACACAGATGTGAGCAGGTGGGGGAAAAAGGCGAGGGTATTGTTGGACATCGAGGCGGCAGGGCTGGACGACGCAGTCAATCGGGCGCGGCAGGATTGGCAGCACGCCCGCCATCTGGTAGAGATCAGCGAACCGGATGGCGGCCTGGATGATGCGATTTACTACTTGCAGCTGACGGAGAAACGCTACATGTATCTTCTCTCGCAGGCAAAGCGGGAGCATGATCGCAAGCAAGCCTAAGGAGGAAGCTCATGGAAACGGGATGGGTCATTGCTCTGATTATCGCGGGAATTCTGCTCGTCATCGCGGCCAGCAAATCGGTGGCGCTTCCCGTGCGTTGGATTGGTTTTGGGGTGATGCAGCTGGTCATCGGGGCGGTTTTGCTGTTTTTTGCCAATCTGGTCGGGGAATTAGCCAGCTTTCACATCCCGATCAACCCGGTGACGGCGTTGCTCGCCGGATTCCTGCGTTTGCCCGGCTTGGCCGCACTGGTCATCATCAAGCTGTGGGTGATGTAGGGCGGCGGTCGCCAATGCGATTTACCCGTCGGTGAGCAAAAAGGCGACGCCGCGGTTTTCATATTTGACGCGGCTGCTCTTGGGCTGGCGAAAGGAGACGAGCAGGGCCGCGAGCCGGGGCAACGACAAGACCAGCGTACCGCCGAACAAGGTCAGGCCGTACTCGACCGGCAGCCAGACGTAGGCGGCAGCAGCGAGCAAAAGGCAGCCGAACAGGACGGTGCTCTCACCCCGACGGTAGACCGACAGCGGTACGGGGAGCCGATACCCGCTTCCCCACCAGGGCGAGACGAGCATGTCGGCTGTCGTATGGGGCTTGTGCTGGCGCAGGCGGGCATACAGGCGAAAGACGATCAGATGGCTCGCCGCGATGGCCGGAAGAATCGCCAGCGTCACGATCAGGCGCGCCACCGGTACGTGCAGAAGACGGGAGATGAGGAGAAGGGACAAGCCCATCAGCAGCCACTGCAGCATCGATCCCGCGATTCCCCAGCGGAAGCGGTACAGCAGCTTGTAACTGTAGATGGTTTGCGAGGTCGGTTCCTTCATACGTCACTTCCTTTGCAGACAGGCCTCGTTTTTTCAGGTCTTATTATATCGCAAAGCATCCAGTCGTTGGGTTTTGTCCAGCGGCTTTTTTCTGTGAAAAACGTCCCCTCTCATCAGGGGATGGGAACATTGGCGTTATGCGCGGGCGGGGAATGGGCAGGATAAAAGGAATGGAAGGGAACTGTCAGGTTTTGGCGCGTTAGAGGAGGTTGCGGGTTGTGTACCAACAGCATTTGACTTTACTGGCGCTGTCAGGTGAGACGGCGCGATCGTCTTGGCCGGAACTGGAGGCGTGCGGCATCCATCTGATCCCCTTTGGAGAACAACAAGGATTGGCGGTCTCCCACGCAGACGGACTGCTGCTGACGAGCCGGACAGATCCGGGTGAATGGGAACGCGCAGTCCCGTTTTTATCTGCTACTCCTGGCGTGCTGCTGGTGCACGGCGCCGACATTCCCTACAGCTGGACGGAAACCGTCATGGTTCAAGACGTCCGCCCGGGACAATGGGAAGTCGTCCGGATGGCGCTCTTTTCGGCTGGAGCAAAGGCGCTGATCGGAGGCGAGCCAAACGGCCGGTGGGTACGTACGCTCCGCCGTCTGCTGGCCGACAACGGGCGGGTGTCTCTGGTCTGCCGGATGCGCGAGGTGGATGAAGCAGTTCGCCAGCTGCCCCGTTATCTGACCTGGAAGGAGCGCTTTTACCTGGAGCTGGGCGAAGTGTGCGATCGCGAGGGAGTCTCTCTGCAGACAGTCGCTCGCGCCTTGGGCATGGACCGGAGGGTAGGCCAGGCATGCCTGTGCCTGTTTTCCCCTGCGGGAAGCCCGCCATCTGCTGCAGGGCTACCGAGCTATTGGCGAAAAGACGAACGTTTGAGAATGATGCTGATTATAATGGGGTATAATGGTTGGTAGATTGAGGAAAAGGGCAGGCGTTTGAATGATGGAAAAGGTTGCTCAGCGATGTATCGTCTGTGAATTGGAGCGCAGCGACGGAATCGCCATCTGTGAGCAGTTTATTTGCGAAAGATGCGAGCAGGAAATGGTCAATACCGATGTACAGGATGAAAAGTACCCGTTCTTTATTCACCAGATGCGGCGAATATGGCTACGGAAAGATGCGTGAGCGAAAGAAGGCAGCGGATGAAACCCGATGCCTTTTTTCATGCCAAATCATGCTAAAATAGTGGGTAATTCAATTCATGATAAGGACGTGAAGGGTACGTGTTGGCGATAACTGCTGATTTTCGGGAGCGGCAATTGCGAGCCCCCCTGTATGAACAGCTGGAACGGCACGTCAAGCGTCGTCCGCACCCGTTTCATGTTCCGGGACATAAAATGGGACACAGTTTTGACAGCGAGGGCAAGCACCGGTATCAGGCGATCCTGGAGCTGGACCTCACAGAGATAAATGGCACGGACGATCTGCATCAGCCACAGGGCGTGATCGCAGAGGCGCAAAAGCTGGCAGCCGAAGCGTTCGGGGCCGAGGAGACGCGGTTTCTCATCGGCGGGAGCACGGTCGGAAATCTCGCGCTGATTTTGACGGTCTGCCGTCCCGGCGACAAAATTCTCGTGCAACGCAACTGTCATAAATCTATCTATCACGGCATTATGATGGCCAAGGCGGAGCCCGTCTTTTTAGTCCCGGCGGTCGATTTGGCTACCGGAGTCGCAGCCGGGGTCCGGCGCGAGGACGTAGAGCGCGCGCTGCACGCCCATCCGGACGCCAAGGCCGTTTTTTTGACGAATCCCACGTACTACGGGATGGGGATCGATCTGGAAAAAATGGCGGCTGTCGTGCATCGGCACCCCATTCCCCTCTTGATTGACGAGGCGCATGGGGCGCACTTCGGGTTTCACCCCGTGTTTCCGTTGTCCGCCATGCAGTCCGGCGCGGATGCGGCCGTGCAGTCGACGCACAAAATGGCTGCGGCGATGACGATGTCCTCCATGCTGCACGTGCAGGGGGAGCGGATCGACCGGGAGAGGTTGCAGAGGCATTTGGCGATGCTGCAGTCATCGAGCCCCTCCTATGTGCTCATGGCTTCGCTCGACCTGGCCCGGCGCCACCTGGTGACGGAAGCGCCCGAGGAATGGGACAGACTTTTGCCGCAGCTGGACAAGCTGCGGGAGCGAACCGCCAGACTGGACTGGCTGGAGTGGCCGGAAGTGAGCGCCAGCAGCGTGCATGCGACTCTCGACCCGCTCAAGCTGTTTTTGCACCTGCGCACCGAGCAGATCGACGGCTTTTCGCTTTCGCACAGCATGGAAAAGCACGGCATCTATCCGGAGCTGGCGGACTCTTCGCACGTGCTGCTGGCAGCCTCTGCAGGCACGTCCTCGCGCGATCTGGACGCGCTGGCCCGGCTGCTGGAGTCGCTCGATCTGAATGTGGAGCCGGGCGAAGAGCGTGTGCTGGAAGCAGGCGTCGTCTCTTCCCACTATTTGCGCGAACAGGTGGTGCCGATGGACGCGGCGGTGGATGCACCGCGCGAGTCTGTTCCCCTGGAGCAATCGCTGGGGCGGGTTGTGGCGGAGATGGTCATTCCGTATCCGCCGGGGATTCCCGTGCTCGTGCCGGGCGAGCGAATGGATGCGCAAGGCTTGGACATGCTGCTGGAGCTGCGCCGTGGGCAGACCCGTTTTCACGGCGTGCAGGATGACCGTCTGCAGACGATACAGGTACTTCGATAATCAATAAATCTATGGCGATACAACAGGTGTAGGAGGAACAAGGCTGTGACAACAGGACGAAAAGGTCGGTTTATCACCGTGGAAGGCGGGGAAGGTGCGGGAAAATCAACGATCATCGCGAGGCTGTGCGAAGAATTGCGGGCGCGAGGGATGGATGTGCTTCTGACGAGGGAACCAGGCGGCATCGACATAGCCGAGCAGATTCGCGAAATCATTTTGAATCCGGCCCACACGCAGATGGACAGGCGGACAGAAGCATTGCTCTACGCCGCAGCGCGGGGACAGCATCTGGCGGAAAAAGTGGTGCCCGCCCTCGAGGCTGGCAAGCTGGTGCTGTGCGACCGGTTTATCGACAGCAGCCTCGCCTATCAGGGACACGCCCGCGGGCTGGGGATCGACGAGGTCTACGCCATCAACAAATTCGCGGTAGGAGACTGCATGCCGGAGCTGACGCTGTTTTTCGATGTCTTGCCCGAGGTCGGTCTGGCGCGGATCAATGCGGCCCGGGGACGTGAGGTCAATCGCCTCGATCTTGAAGGCATGCGTTTTCACGAGCTGGTCCGGGAAGGCTACCAGCTGGCCATGGCACGCGATCCGGGGCGGTTCGTCGTGATTGATGCCGGACAGCCGGTGGAGAAGGTGTACCAGGATGCGCTGGCTGCGTTGACGGCCAGATTGCAAGGTGGCAGTACCGTTTCGTAACGTACATGCTGTATAATATGTTTAGAAAGAATATCGTACCACGCCCATCTATTTCTCATACAATGAAGCACCAAATACCTCTGCGGAAAGGGTGATAGCCGATGAAAATGGTAATTGCGGTCGTCCAGGACAAAGATAGTGGTCGTCTGTCTCAGCAACTGGTGAAAAAAGGGTTTCGTGCTACCAAGCTTGCCAGTACCGGCAGCTTCTTGCGCGCCGGCAACACAACATTCCTGATCGGTACGTCTGACGAAAGCGTGCCGGAAGTAATCGACGTCATTGCGCATCACTGCAAATCCCGCAAACAGATGGTCACTCCTGTCTCCCCCCTCAGCAACGCCGTAGACTCTTTTATGCCCTATCCGCTGGAAGTGCAAGTAGGCGGAGCTGCCGTGTTCGTACTCGATGTAGGAGAATTTCACTCCTTCTAACACCACTTTCCGTCAGTTCCTGCTCTCTTTTTTCGCTGCTTTCGTATATACTGTTTCTCATGGGGACAAAACCCTCGGATCGGATGCGGAGGTGGCGAAATGAAAATCAGCGATGGTCTTCGGCCTAAACTGGACGTAGTGAAAACGACAGATACTCGCAGAGGTCCTCAGCTGGAAAAGCTGAATTTTGGCACGATGATGCAAGGTGAAGATGAACGCATGTCCCAGGAGCGGTTGAGCCGGCTATTGTCCGATATCGACAAGCAAGGGCAGATTCTGGCCCGTTCCCGCTCTGTGCGTGACTTTTATTCCTATAAAAACCTCGTCAAGCAGTTCATGGAGGAAGCCGTGAAATACGGCATCGCCCTGGACGATCGGCGAGGGATGAATCGGCGTGGCCGCAGCAGGCTGTACAAGATCGTCAAAGAGGTCGATGCCGAGCTGCTCAAACTCACAGACGAGCTGCTCAGCGATCAGGCCCCAATGATTGACTTGCTCGCCCGCATCGGTGAAATCCGCGGCATGCTGATCAACCTGTACTTTTAGTTAGGTGTGGATCAAACCATGAAATGGACTCAATTTTCCCAGCAGCCGCGAGCTTCGAAACTGCTGTACCATAGCCTGCGCAACGAACGGCTGGCGCACGCTTATTTGCTGACCGGTCCCAAGGGCGCGGGCAAAAAGCAGATGGCCCTGCATCTGGCGAAATCCCTGTTTTGCCCGGAGAGGGAGGCTGACGCCTGCGAGGCCTGTCTTTCATGCAGGCGCATCGAGAGAGGCAACCATCCCGATGTGCTGTTCATCACGCCCGACGGCGCCTCGATCAAAATCGACCAGATCCGCGCCCTGCAAAAGGAAATGGCGATGCGGGCCGTCGAGTCTTCCCACAAGGTGTACATCATCGAGCACGTCGATAAAATGACGACACAGGCGGCCAACAGCCTGCTCAAGTTTCTGGAGGAGCCCCCCGCTGGCGTACTCGCCTTGCTTTTGACCGAAAACAGCCATGCCGTTCTGCCCACGATTTTGTCGCGCTGCCAAACCGTCCCATTTTCTCCGCTTTCTGCAGAAGCGATCGTGGGAGAGCTGCGCCGCGAAGGGATTTTGGCAGGAATAGCACAGGTCGCTTCCCACATTACGACAAATGTGGAAGAGGCCAAGGCGCTTGGCCAATCAGAATCGTTTGCACAGCTGAGAAATCTAGTGATACAATTGGTCCAGGAGTGCAAACAACGCAATTCGTCTGCGCTTTTTACCATCCACGACATGTTGCAAAAAAGCGACAAAATTAAAGAGGAACTACCCCTCTTTTTAGATTTGCTCATCCTTTGGCTGCGCGATATCCTGTATGTGCAAGTAGGCAGGCATGCCCATCTCATCAACAGCGACCAACAGGATGTGCTGCAAGGACAAGCACTGGTATGGACAAAAGCTGAGCTCTTGCACGGGATAGATTTGGTCATGGAAACGAAAAATCGGATAGAGCGAAATGCCAACGCACAGTTGGCTCTTGAGCGGTTGGTTCTTCAAATCCAGGAGGGATAACCTTGTATGAGGTTGTTGGAGTCCGCTTTAAAAAAGCGGGCAAAATATATTACTTCGATCCCGACCGACTGCCGATCGAAAAAGATAGCACCGTCATCGTGGAGACGGCACGGGGGGTCGAATATGGCAAGATTGTCATCGGCAAGAAGCAGGTAGCCGAATCCGATGTCGTGTTGCCGCTGAAAAAAGTGATCCGGATTGCGGACCACAAAGACGCGAGGCAGGTGGACGAGAACAAGCAGGCCGCCAGAAACGCCTTTGCCGTCTGTCAGACCAAGATCCGCGAGCACAAGCTGGACATGAAGCTGGTCGATGTGGAATACACCTTCGACCGCAACAAAATCATTTTTTACTTTACGGCAGACGGACGAGTGGATTTCCGGGAGCTCGTCAAGGATCTTGCCTCTGTGTTCCGCACACGCATCGAGCTTCGCCAGATTGGCGTGCGCGACGAAGCCAAAATGCTGGGCGGTATCGGCCCCTGTGGCCGGCTGCTGTGCTGCTCCACGTTCCTGGGCGATTTTGAGCCGGTTTCGATCAAAATGGCCAAGGACCAGAACCTTTCGTTGAATCCAGCCAAGATCTCCGGGCTTTGCGGCAGATTGATGTGCTGTTTGAAATACGAGAACGACAACTATGAAAGCGCCCGCGATGAAATGCCTGACATCGGAAAGGTCGTCAGTACCCCTATGGGGAACGGGCGTGTCGTTTCCGTCAATGTACTTGACCAATCAGTGCAAGTAGAGCTTTCAATCGATAAAAAGATCACGGAGTTTGGGCTAGATGAGATTGCGATGGGGCTTCCCACTTTTGAGTAAATGTGGGAGTAGGGGAGAGGTGAGCGAGTGGACAAACGGGAGATCTTCGTCAAAATGGCGAGCATTGAAGAACGAATTGGGGACCTCTATAAAGAGATCGGCGAGGTGAAGGACGTCATCGTCGTTTTGATGGAGGAAAATGCCCAATTACTCGTTGAAAACCAGCACCTTCGCAACCGACTGGACAGAAGAAAGACCAGCCCTTCGGCCAAGCAAAAGGGAATGCGCCCTGATGCGCAGGCAAAGGCCAAGAAGGTTGTCGTCGGAGAAGGATACGACAATCTGGCTCGGCTCTATGCAGAAGGGTTTCACATCTGCAATGTGCATTTCGGCAGCCTGCGCAAAGAAGGAGACTGTCTGTTCTGCTTATCGTTTTTAAGCGGAGGACCTCAAAAATAAATGGTGAACCAAAAAGCCGGATGAAAAAGCGACCTGGGCCATGTGTCAGGTCGCTTTTTAAGCATAGAAGTGTTGTGGACGATGTTACGACAGGAAAAGGAGTATGGAACGACGGATGGAACCTGGCTACAATGTGCCGCTCTACGATTCGGAGCGCATCGACGATTTGCTGACGCACGAGCTGAAAATTATCCAAAGCCACGAGGTCTTCTGCTTCTCCATGGACGCTGTCCTCTTGGCACGCTTCGCCTCTGCGCCAAAGAGAGGGCGCATCCTGGACATGTGCACGGGAAACGGCGCGATTCCGCTCATCATGACCACGCGAACGCCCGAGGCTGTGTTTGAGGGGATCGAAATCCAGGAGCGGCTGTTCAGCATGGCGAGCCGCAATGCGGCGCTCAATCGGCTGGAAGACCGCATTTCGATGCACCACGGCGATGTGAAGGAGGCGGTGGAGCGCTTCGGCCACGCCAAGTTTGATGTGATTACGTGCAATCCGCCGTACATGCCGGCGTCGAGCGGTGAGAAAAACATCAGCGAGCATTTTGCCATCGCCCGGCACGAAATCATGCTCTCCCTGGAGGATGTGGTTCGGGTCGGCAGCCAGCTGCTGAAAAACGGCGGGAAGCTCGCTTTGGTGCACCGCTCCACGCGGCTGATCGAGATCATTTCCTTGATGCGGCAGCACGGCATCGAGCCCAAACGGATGCGCCTCGTGTATCCGCGCCGCGATGCGGAACCGAACATGGTGCTCATTGAAGGCATGCGGGGAGGCAAGCCGGAGCTGCGCATTGCGCCGCCGCTGATTGTCTATGAAAACGGAGAGGAATACTGTGAAGAACTGCAGGAAATCTATTTCGGTAGACGCGATTCCCTCGCATAAGAGCCACTTTGTGTACGTGTTGGCTTGTGCGGACGGGAGTCTTTACACCGGGTATACAACCGAGCTGCTGCGGCGCCTGCGTGCGCACAACGAAGGCAAAGGCGCCAAGTACACCCGTGGACGCGGTCCAGTCGAACTTCTGTACTGGGAGGAAGGGACCGACCGTTCCTGGGGGCTCCGGCGAGAGGAAGAGATCAAGCGGCTCTCTCGCCTGAAAAAAGAAGACCTGATTGGAGAGGGACCCCATGGTGAATGTCCAACGTAGTTTTTCGTCCGAACAGTCAGGCGCCCTTTATCTGGTAGCGACGCCGATAGGAAATCTGGACGATATCACGGTCCGCTGCCTGGAGACGCTGCGTTCGGTCGATGTCATCGCCTGCGAGGATACGAGGCAGACGCGCAAGCTGCTCAACCATTTTCAGATCGACAAGCGGACGGTGAGCTATCACGAGCATAATAAAGAAGCGAGCGGAAACGGACTTCTGCAATGGCTGGCGGAAGGCAAGCAAATCGCGCTGGTGAGCGATGCTGGCCTGCCGGCGATCTCCGACCCGGGAGCCGAGCTGGTGCGGGATGCGGCGGCAGCAGGCTTTCCGGTGATCCCGGTGCCAGGCGCCAATGCTGCCCTGACGGCCTTGATCGCATCTGGCCTGCCGACGGACCGCTTTGTGTTTTGCGGGTTTATCGGGCGGGAGAACAAGGAGCGCCGGGAGGAACTGGAACGGCTCAAAAAGTATCCGGAGACGCTGATTTTTTACGAGGCTCCGCACCGGATCGAGAAAACGCTGGGAGCCATCCGGGAAGCGTGGGGCAATCGCCGCGCCGTCCTGGCGAGGGAGCTGACCAAGCGCTACGAAGAATTTGTACGCGGCACGCTGGACGAACTGATCGAGTGGCTGCAGGCAGGGGAAGCCCGGGGCGAGTTTTGTCTGATCGTCGAGGGCTATGCCGGTCCCCTGGACGAAGCGGAAGCCTCCCAGTGGTGGCAGGAGCTTAGCGTCATCGAGCATGTCGACCGGTATTGCGAGCAGGGCATGAGCAAAAAGGAAGCGATCAAGCAAGCCGCCGATGATCGCCGGGTGTCCAAGCGCGACGTGTACAACGAGTACCACCGCGAGTAATCATCCGTTGGACGGAAGGATGAGAAAGAAAAGCTGGCCGTGGCAGGTCAGCTTTTGCATTTTGCAGAGGTGAAAAAAAGAGCCTTCTCGGGGCTTGTTCCCCTGCAAAGGCTCATGGCTACATATGTAAAGGAAAGCTTAGCGTTTTGCCACCGGCATTTCGGACAGGCAATCCTGGCAAACAATTTTTCCTTTAAAATGAGATACTCTGTCTGCGTTGCCACAGAAAATGCAGGCAGGCTCGTACTTTTTCAGGATGATCCGCTCGCCGTCCACATAAATTTCCAGAGCGTCTTTTTCTGCAATTCCCAGCGTACGGCGCAATTCAATTGGGATGACCACGCGGCCCAACTCGTCCACTTTACGAACAATTCCTGTTGATTTCATCATAGTGTTTTCTCCTCCCAAATATGGACATGTCGATGCTATTGTTTAAACGGATTCATTTATCGTCAATATTCGACATTTTCTGTTGAAATCATCATACCAGCGATTCCCAAAGGTGTCAACATTACTTTTACAATTCTTTGAAAACAAAAGTTTTTTTTGAAAAAGAAAACATTGATATTAAAGCGTTTTTTGACAACGTGGAAATCTTGCGCAAAAGCATATGGATAAAATTAACTGGGAGTGATAACCTTTCGCGCAGTCGGTTCATGTCGATTAATTGTTGGGTCATTCGACATATTCGCCGTTATTTCACTGTCTTCCCTATTTTTGCAAATTGGCATCCGTTTTCGGATAAAGTGGGGGGTGGGAGGTTTACAAAACAGGTTCGTCGTGTACAATAGAGGGTGTAAAGAGACAAAACATAGCAAAACGACTAGGATGGGAAGAGTAAGCGGACACTCCTTATTCCAGAGAGCCGGGGCAGCTGAAAACCGGTATAAGCGAGCATGCTGAACATGGACCCAGAGTCTCGCTGGTGAACATGAGACGGTACAAGCCGCCTCCAGTAGTCAGCGACGCAAGCCCGCGTTACGGGCAGAGTCAGACCTTGACTCACCAAGTCCGTGATCCGCGAGGGGACGGAATGTTTGGGTGGTACCGCGAGTTAGAGCTCGCCCCAATTTTTGGGGCGGGCTTTTGTTATTTCTAAACGTAAGCTGGAGGGGTAATGTTGCAATGAAACCAACCTATTACATCACCACACCGATTTACTATCCGAGCAACAAGCTGCATATCGGCAATGCCTACACGACGATTGCCTGCGATGCGCTGGCTCGCTACAAGCGTCTGCGCGGCTATGATGTCTACTATCTGACAGGTACCGACGAACATGGTCAAAAGCTGCAGGAGCGCGCGGCCGAGGAAGGCAAACAGCCGCTGGAGTTCATCGATCCCGTCGTGGAATGGATCCGCGACCTGTGGGACAAACTGGACATCTCCTACGACGACTTTATCCGTACGACCCAGCCTCACCACAAGGAAGTCGTGCAAAAGGTGTTCCAACGCCTGCTCGATCAGGGGGACATTTACCTGGGCGAATACGAAGGCTACTACTGTGTGCCGGACGAGGCGTTCTGGACCGAGACCCAGTGCAAGACGGACAAAGGCTACTTTTGCCCGGACTGCGGACGCGAAGTGAAAAAGGTGAAGGAGAAAAACTACTTCTTCCGCATGTCCAAATACCAGGACCGCCTGCTTCAGTTTATCGAAGCCAACCCGGACTTCATCCAGCCGGAGAGCCGCCGCAACGAGATGATCAACAATTTCTTGAAGCCCGGCCTGCAGGATCTCTCCGTATCCCGCAGCACTTTCGACTGGGGCATAAAAGTGCCGAGCGATCCGGAGCACGTCATCTACGTCTGGATCGATGCGCTGACCAACTACATTTCGGCATTGGGCTATCTGAGCGACGATGACAGCAAATACCGCCGCTACTGGCCAGCCGATGTACATATGGTGGGCAAGGACATCCTGCGCTTCCACACCATTTACTGGCCGATTCTGCTGATGGCGCTGGACATTCCGCTGCCGAAGCAAGTCTTTGGACACGGCTGGCTGCTCATGCCAGACGGAAAAATGTCCAAATCCAAAGGAAACGTGATCGATCCGAAGCTGTTGATCGACCGCTACGGTTCAGACGGCGTTCGCTACTTTCTGCTGCGCGAAATCAACTTCGGGCAGGATGGCATCTTCACACCGGAATCGTTCATCCAACGCCTGAACTTCGATCTGGCCAACGACATCGGCAACCTGCTGAGCCGCACTGCCACGATGATCGAAAAATATTTCGAAGGGGCCGTCCCGGCTCCGCAAGACGCTGGCGAACCGGACGACAGCCTGATCAGTCTCGCCATGAAAACGAAAGGGCTCGTAGAGGAGCATATCGAAGCCATGCGCTTTAGCAACGCCCTGGCTCACATCTGGGAGCTGGTGAGCCGGACCAACAAATACATCGACGAGACCATGCCGTGGAATCTGGCCAAGTCCGAGGAAACCAAAGGACGCCTGGCGACGGTCATGTACAACCTGGCAGAGAGCATTCGCATCAGCTCCATTCTGATTCAGCCGTTCATGACCAAAGCACCGGCGAAAATTTGGGACCAACTGGGTATTGCCGGAAAGGAAGAAGCGACCAGTTGGGAATCGGCTGGCACATGGGGCGGATTGCCGGCCGGCAGCACCGTAAGCCGCAAAGAGCTCCTGTTCCCTCGCCTCGATGTTGTGGCCGAGCTGGCATTCATCGACGAGTCGACAGCGGAAGCACGCCGCCAGGCAGAAGAAAACAAGAAAAAGCAGGACGCTTTGAAAGGGGAACCATCCGTGAGCGAAACGACAACGAACCAAACGGAGACGGCAGCCGAAAAACCGGCAGATGCCAAAGAGGAAATCGGTATTGACGACTTCGGCAAAGTGGAGCTGCGCGTAGCTCAGGTCGTAGAGTGCGCCAAACATCCGAATGCCGACAAACTGCTCATTCTCCAGCTGGATCTCGGCTATGAAAAGCGTCAGGTCGTGTCCGGCATCGCGAAATACTACACGCCGGAACAAATGGTAGGGAAAAAAGTCATCCTCGTAGCCAACCTGAAACCGGTGAAGCTGCGCGGCGAATTGTCCCAAGGGATGATTCTGGCTGCTTCCGCAGGAGACCAGCTGACACTGGCGACGGTAGATCCGAGCATGCCGAACGGCGCGATCGTGAAGTAATAGGAGCAGCAGCAGGAAAGGAAGGACAAAAGCCGTGCTATTTGAAACGCACACGCACCTGAACGCCCAGGAATTCGACGAGGACCGCGAAGAAGTCATCGCCCGCGCCAGAGAAAACGGGGTCGGCACGATCGTCAACATCGGCTTCAATGCCGAGACGATCCCTACCTGCATCGAGCTGGCGGAGAAGTACGACTTTATTTACGCGGTCGTCGGCTGGCACCCGCAGGATGCGAGAGATATGACGGACGAACACCTGTCGTGGATCGAGGAGCTCACCCGCCATCCAAAAGTAATAGGACTGGGAGAAATGGGTCTGGACTACTACTGGGATACGTCGCCCAAGGATGTCCAGGCAGATGTGTTCCGCAAGCAGATTCGCCTCGCCCGCAAAGTCGGGATGCCGATCGTCATTCACAACCGCGACGCGCATCAGGATGTGATCAACATCCTGCGCGAGGAGAAAGCGGCGGAAGTCGGCGGGATCATGCACTGCTACTCGGGCAGCTGGGAGACGGCGAAAATGGCGCTGGACATGAACTTCTACATTTCCTTCGCAGGACCGCTTACGTTTAAAAACGCCAAGCAGCCCAAGGAAGTGGCTGCCAAGGTACCGCTTGACCGGCTCCTGATCGAGACCGACAGCCCGTACCTCACGCCGCATCCTTTTCGCGGCAAGCGCAACGAAAGCGGCTACGTCCGCTACGTCTGCGAGGAAATGGCGAACATTCGCGGGTTGTCTTGCGAAGAAATGGCCCGGATCACGGCGGAAAACGCGCGCAGACTGTTTCGCTTGCCATAGCCTCAAAATCCAAAACAAAAGCGAAAAGTCACGGGATTGCCCGTGGTTTTCCGCTTTTTTCGTTCGTGTTTTCGGGTTCTACGCCGATTTGTCGACGCATACCATGTACAATATGTCGAACGATTATTGTCCGATCGACAAGAGCGCTCGACACCAATTGCCTATGATTCGTCAGATGCTTTTTGTTAGGCTTGTACCATCTTCTCTTCAGCCCAAGGTAGGGGAAATTTGACAAAGTCGGAAAAGTAACATACAATCATATCCGATCTTGTTTAGCACCGGCCACTTCCAGAATATTAGTGCAATTACAGCGACCCTTACCTGGCTAGACCGAAAAAGCCTTGTGCTTTTCTAGGAAAAGGAGTGTGGGAAATGGAGTTACGCACGATGTGGGAGAGGTATAAGAATCGGGGGCTTGTTTTTTTCGGCGGTCTCGCTCTTGTACTCGTTCCCATGATTGGGTATTTCTCTGCCCAGGCTACCCAGCCAAAACAGGTCACGTTTTCGTTGGATGGCGAAAGTCACACCGTAGCTACGGAGGCGGAAACCGTCGAGCAGTTTTTGACGGAGCGGCGCATCGCCATAACGGAAAAAGATTCCCTTCAACCAGCACCTCAGACAAAGCTCAAAAATGGAGCCGTAATCACTCTACATACAGTCTGGTCCATACCGGTCCAGATTGACGGGCAGACAAAAGTGATCCAGACGCTCAGTCGCGATGTAGCCGGCGCGTTGAAGGACGGCGGCATCGCGCTGAGCGAGAAGGACCGGGTGGAACCGGCCTTGACCGCGTCGATCAGCAAAAATACTTCCATCACCGTCAAGCGCATTGTCGAGAAGATGGTGAAAGAAGAAGAGCAAGTCACCTATCAGGAAATTCGCAAAAACGATCCTTTGCTCGAAAAAGGAAAGACCAAAGTATTGCAAGCCGGACAAGAAGGTAAGGCAATTGCACATTACAGACTCATTACGGAGGACGGCAAGGAAATCTCGCGTGAACTGGTTGGAAGGGATGTCGTCACCCCGAAAAAAGATCTGGTGGTAGCGGTAGGAACTGCAGTGGCGATGCGTACCAAAGACAATTCGCAGCGGGTCCTGGTCGCTTCAGCGGGGATGGTCTCCCGCGGTGGAAAAGTTTTCAGGCCGAAAAAAGTGCTGACCAGTGTCACCTTGACCGCCTATTCTCCATCAGGCGGAGGCAAGCATCCTAGCTCGCCGGGCTATGGACGTACTTCGATAGGAGTAAAAGCTCGGGCAGGTCATACGATTGCCGTGGATCCTCGCGTCATTCCGTACGGATGGTGGGTCTACATCGATGGCGTCGGCTATCGTCGGGCAGAGGATACAGGTGGGGCTATGAAAGGCAACAAGATTGACGTATTTGTTGGCACGGAGTCGGAAGCGGTCCAGTTTGGCCGCAAGCGTAACAAAACTGTTTATATTATTGGACCCGAGAAGCCGTAGGACAGGAGCGAAAAGCTCCTGTCTTCTGTTTGGCTGCATGCCGTGATAAGCTGTTTGTAAGTATAGACGCTCCAGACGCTCCGAGGGCTTGAACCGTTTCGGTTTTCGGAGGCTTTTTGGCGCATTTTTTTGGCATACTTGTACCATACGGACAACGGACGAAAGTGGAAAGTGGGAGCATCCAAATGAAGATCAAGGAAGTCATCGTGGTAGAGGGCAGGGATGATACGGCAGCGATCAAGCGGGCGGTCAACGCCGATACGATCGAGACGGGCGGCTCTGCGATCCATGCCTGGACGATTGAAAATATCCGCCTCGCGCAGCAGAAGCGCGGCGTTATCATCTTTACGGATCCTGACTACCAGGGAGAGCGCATTCGCAAAATCATCAGCAAAGCGGTGCCAGGCTGCAAGCATGCGTTCATCACCCGGGAGGACGGGACGAAAAAAGGCGATATCGGGGTGGAAAATGCCGATCCGGAAGTCATTGTCCGGGCGCTGGCGGAGGTGCGCACGGAGATGGCCGATTCCGCGGGAGAGATTACGGCAGAGGATCTGCTGGTTCACGGCCTCACGTCAGGGGGAGCCTCCAAGGCGCGCCGGATCGCGCTCGGGGAGAAGCTGGGAATCGGTTACGCCAACGCCAAGCAGATGCTCCAGCGGCTGAACGCCTTTCAGGTCAAACGGGACGAATTTGCGGCAGCGATGAAAGCCATTGACGAAGAGAGGGAGTAAGCGATGACCCAAATGACCGGCAAAGACATTGCCACGCCTACACGTACCAAGGAGATCCTGGAGCAGTACGGCTTCTCGTTTAAGAAGAGTCTGGGGCAAAACTTCCTCATCGACAGCAACATTCTGCACAACATCGTCGCGGAAGCCAACCTGACTAAGGAGAAGGGCGTCGTGGAGATCGGCCCGGGCATTGGCGCCTTGACGGAGCAGCTGGGGCGGGCAGCCAAAAAGGTGATGGCGATCGAGATTGACCAGCGCCTGCTGCCGATTTTGGCGGACACGCTGTCGCCCTATGAAAATATCGAGATCGTGCACGGCGATGTGCTGGAGCTGGACATCAAGTCACTGCTCGCTGAGAAAATGGCTGGGGTAGACAAGATCAGTGTCGTGGCGAATCTGCCCTATTACGTGACCACTCCGATCCTGATGAAGCTGCTGGAGGAGCGTCTGCCGCTGGAGAACATCGTCGTGATGATCCAGAAGGAAGTGGCCGACCGGATTGCCGCCAAGCCTGGTACGAAAGACTACGGTTCTCTCTCGGTCGCTGCCCAATTCTATGCGGACACAGAAGTAGCGATGATCGTCCCGGCCAGCGTGTTTATTCCCCGCCCAAACGTGGATTCCGCTGTCATTCGCCTGAAGGTGCGGGATCGTCCGCCGGTCGAGGTGGATGACCAGGACGTGTTTTTCCGGGTCGTGCGAGGATCGTTTGCCCAGCGCCGGAAAACCTTGTTGAACAACCTGTTGAGCAGTCTGTTTCGCAAAGAGCAAAAAGAAGCAGTAACACAGATGCTTGCCGATATCCAGATCGACCCCATCCGCCGTGGGGAAACGCTCAGTCTCGCGGAGTTTGCTCGCTTGGCCAACGAAAGTCTGCGGCGTGGACTGATCGCGGAATAGCCACAAAAACCCTCATTTTTAGGCTAATAACGCCAAAAGTGGGGATTTTTTGCGTTGGCTGCTCGGTTTCGATATTATCTTGACAAATATCTACGCTATTCATGAAAAAAAGCCCGTTGACAAAAACTCCTCTAGGTTGCTATAATTTTTTATTTCTTTGACAAAATAAGTGTGTGCTGTTATAATAGATGTAAGCGAGGTGGATGGAACAATGGCAAGAAACGCGTTACTTGACATTAAACGCAGTTTAGACGGGCACATTGGTGAGCGCATTTTGCTGAAGGCAAATGGCGGCCGCCGAAAAACCGTCGAACGAAGTGGCATCCTCGAAGAAACATACCCATCAGTATTCGTAGTAAAGCTTGACGACGATCAACTTTTCGAGCGGGTTTCTTACAGCTATGCGGACATCTTGACGGAAACAGTAGAGTTGACGGTGTGCCGTGAGAATCAGCACATCCGCATCACATTTGTACAACAGTAGAGCCCTCGGGTTCTACTGTTTTTACTTTTTGCCAAATATTCCGCCGCCTCCCGTACCGATTGAAATCATCCTGGTTGCGCACACTATGGATGTCAACGAGAAAGGGAGGATGTTATGGGGCGCAGAGGCATTATGTCTGAGCAGTTCAAGATGGAGATCGCCAAGGAGCTTGGATTTTACGATACGGTGAAAGCCGAGGGCTGGGGAGCCATCACGACGCGTGACGCGGGAAACCTGGTCAAGCGCGCCATTCAGATTGCCGAGGAAGCATTGGCCAAACAGCATACGACATGACTCGTTGGCGAGGCCGGGGAAACCCGGTCTTTTCTGTTTTTTTCTAAACCGTCATAATCTTCTCGATCATAAGCTTTTGGTTGATCGAGTGGCATGGGAGAGAATTCCTATGCTACAATAAGAGACTAGGAAAATCAGAACGTAGTAAGAGGTGAACAACGTGCGTATCTCTGTCAAAGCTCCGGCCAAAATCAATTTAACCCTCGATGTTCTCGCCAAGCGGCCGGACGGTTATCACGAAGTGGAGATGGTGATGACTACCGTAGACTTGGCGGATCGTGTAGATCTGACTCTGCGCGGAGATGGAGAGATTACGTTGGACTGCTCTGCCAGCTTCGTACCCGATGATATTCGCAATCATGCGTATAAAGCGGCAGTGCTGTTAAAAGAACGCTATCAGGTACGCGAAGGCGTGCATTTATATATCGACAAGCAAATCCCCGTCGCCGCAGGTCTGGCAGGGGGAAGCAGCGATGCTGCAGCCACGCTGCGCGGGTTGAACCAATTGTGGAATCTGGGGCTGACCTTGGACGAGCTGGCGGCAGTAGGTTCGGAGATCGGCTCGGATGTTCCTTTTTGCGTGTACGGGGGGACGGCACTGGCAAAAGGGCGCGGAGAGCAAATTACGCATCTGGGCGCACCGGCCCCGTGCTGGGTCATTCTCGCCAAGCCGCCGATCGGCGTGTCCACGGCCGACGTGTACGGCAATTTGCGGGTGCAGGAGATTGCCAATCATCCATTGACGGGACAAATGCTGCGGGCTATTCATGAGCAAGACTTCACCATGATGTGCCACGTGCTTGGCAACGTGCTCGAAAATGTCACCTTGTCGCTTCATCCGCAGGTGCGGCAGATCAAGGAGCTGATGCTGGCATCGGGAGCAGAAGGAGTGCTCATGTCAGGCAGCGGCCCTACCGTATATGCCCTCGTGCAAAAGGAAGCCAAGGTGCATCGGATCTACAATGCCTTGCGCGGATTTGTGAAAGATGTATTTGTTGTCCGAATGTTAGGTGCGCAAGAAGGGGAAATGCTTGCATGAACCCGTATATAAGTGATACATTAGCACCATAATATTCGGTTTTGGAGGAAGAGCTATGAAGAAATTGCGTAGAAGTGCTCGACTTGTCGATATGACGCAGCACTTGCTCGCCCATCCCCATACGCTGATTCCGCTCACTCTGTTCGCCGAACAATACGGGGCGGCGAAATCGTCGATTAGCGAAGACTTGTCCATCATCAAGGAAGCGTTTGAGGTCCAAGGTGTCGGCGTGTTGAAAACGGTGGCTGGCGCGGCCGGTGGAGTGAAGTACATTCCCCAGGTCAAAACGGAAGAGGCACTTGTCTTCATACAGGAACTGATCGGCCAATTGGCCAATCCGGATCGACTCTTGCCAGGTGGATACTTGTACATGTCAGACGTTCTCGGAAATCCATCCACCATGGCGCAGATTGGCAAGCTTTTCGCGACTGCTTACTCGGACAAAAATGTAGACGTGGTCATGACAGTGGAGACAAAGGGGATTTCGCTCGCTTACGCCACGGCGATGTTTTTGAATGTGCCTGTCGTGATCGTGCGCCGGGACAACAAAGTGACGGAAGGTTCGGTAGTGAGCATCAACTACGTTTCCGGCTCCAGCAAGCGCATCCAGACGATGTCGCTCGCTCGCCGCGCCTTGGCAGAGCAATCCCGCGTCCTGATTGTGGACGACTTCATGAAGGCGGGGGGAACGCTGCGCGGCATGATCGATTTGCTGCAGGAGTTCCGCGCGACGGTAGTAGGCTGCGGCGTATTGGTGGAAACGACGGCGGACGTATCTGAACGTCTGGTCGATGAATACGTTTCGCTCGCCAAACTGCAAGATGTCGACATCAAGGGCAAGCAAATCGAAATCGAGCTGGGAAGTTTTTTTGAGTGGTAAGAGTGGAGCACGTTCTTGTCGCTCGGGTGTGAGCTCCTGCTTCGCCCATTCATCAGACGAAAGCCAGGTTTTCAAAAAGAGGGGAGAAGATTTACATGGCAATCTCTTTTGTATCCACAGACAAAGCTCCGGCAGCAATTGGCCCGTACAGCCAGGCTGCCAAGGTAGGCCCGTTCCTGTTCGCTTCCGGCCAAATTGCGCTGCGCGCTGACGGCACTCTTGTGGAAGGCGGCATCGTGGAACAGACGCATCAAGTCTTTTCCAACCTCCAGGCGGTACTGGCTGAAGCAGGCGGCAGCTTGACGAGCGTCCTGAAGGCGAACGTGTTCATCAAAGACATGAACGATTTCGCCCAGCTCAATGAAGTGTACGGACAATATTTTAGCGACCACAAGCCGGCCCGTTCCACGGTAGAAGTGGCGCGACTTCCACGCGACGTGAAAGTAGAGATCGAAATTGTAGCGTACATCGAAGCATAAGGACCGGAAAAAATTTGCAGAACAGTCTCGCGCCAATGGGTGCGGGGCTGTTTTTTTTCGCCATTATTCCTTGAGTCGCATAAGAATGTTGTCGATATGAATAAATTTATATATTTTTTTAAAAATTTGCATAGGGCCAGCAGGAATATTTACCCAAAGGGTGGAAATACTCCTAAACGCTTTTCATAGATAGCCCCTCTAAAGGACAGCGGTATTTGCGTCGACCGCGGGTGTAGTCGTAGCCGTCACTCTTCATGGCAAGTCCTTTCTTGCAGATGGGAACCCCTTCGGCGGAAAGTGTGAAATCGTCTTTGTACGTTGCATTGCCCAGGTAGCAAGAAGCAACTTGTAGATCGGCATGGCATCATGGGCCGCGTGAAGAGGTGCGGATGGGCGTACCGTCCGCGGCGATGGACAGATGATCGGGGTCTCCAAGCAAGCCCATGGAAGCCGAAGGCAATACGAACATCTCTTTGAAGAGTTCGAACAACGTATCGAAAGCCGTCGTCGGTTTAGAGTCCGGATACTGCTGAAGGCGTGTGGCCAGTCGGGCAACTTGCCCCGTACTTGTTGTAGGAGCTTTATCGCCGTTCTTTCCTTTCTTGGGTTTTCGTTTCGGCGGCTTCAAGGGCCCGCAGAGATGATCGGCGGGATGGTCCCATAGTCGGCGGAAGAAGTCGTAGAAGGTGCCGACACCAGGGATATCGCCGGGCGTGAAACCGCTGAGGATCGCGTAAAAATCGCAACGGCGCAGAAGGTCGACCGGATCGCGAGGCACGGGCCCCTTCTTCCCGTAGGTAGCAGAAAGCAAGGAAGCGGTTCGCGAGAGATCGACATGCCAAAATTTGTGGATAAGGGCTAGATCCGAGGGAAACAAGGCACGAGAACCGGAGACAAAATGATGACGCAACTGTTCTTGCAGAAAACATAGGTACTGATGGTGTGAGCGAATCGTCGGAATCAAGAGAATCACCCCGAAAATACGAGATAGGGAGAGAAAATCCCTTCTCGGCGATTATTGGGGCCCTTCTCAAAAGTCAAGTGTTTTCTACAAAATCAGGAGAATAATTTCCAGTTTTCGCTCGTTGAACTTGGAGTGAACGTGAAATAACCCAAGGCTCAAAACCTTGGATTATCAATACTCGGCGAATGCCGAGAAGCTATATAGATAAAGGGAGTGAACTAGATGGAAGTTACAGACGTTAGACTTCGCCGAGTGAATACGGATGGTAGGATGAAAGCGATTGCGTCCATTACAATTGACCATGAATTTGTGGTTCATGATATCCGTGTCATTGACGGAAACAATGGCATGTTCGTCGCCATGCCGAGCAAGCGTACACCGGATGGAGAATTCCGCGATATCGCACATCCGATTTCTTCCACTACCCGCGAAAAAATTCAAGCGGCAGTCTTGACTGAGTACGAGCGCGCAGGTCAAGAAGAAGAAAGCACCATTGAAGCAGGCGCGTAGCTGGAACAAACAAGCACCCTGTCAGAGGAGACAGGGTGCTTCGGCGTCTGGTTATCAATAACATGTTTCCAGATCGGCAATGATTTTGTCGCGATCTATTCCTTCCCCGATAAAGACCGCCACCATTTTCTGCCCATGATTTTCAAAAGGAAAGAGATGGACTTGGTTGTCGGTGTGCTGAAAAGAAATCAGCTCGCCTCTTCCGTGAAAGAGGACGTAGCCTTTTGCCCGGTATACGTTTTTCGGCAAGCTGTACAGGAAGTCTTCAAACTTGGCGGCATCTACGGGTCTGGTAAAGGAATAGGAAAACGTCTCGATACAGTTGAACAGGGATGGCTGGCTTGTGCGCATGCCCAGTGACTGCTTCAGCCGATCCATGGGAGACATGCGGCCGATTGTCTTTTGGACAGGGACGTAGCTGACGACCTCTCGCGCTGCACCGGCGTGTTCAGGCAGGCGCGAGACGGTTAGCAGGGTGTGCAGGTCCACTTCGCTCTGGATGGTGAGATGGACGGGAGCACCCGGATTTAGCTCGAACAGCTTGCGTTTTACCTTTTCCAGCGTATCGTCAGTCGTCATGTCCACCTTGTTCACCAGCAGCATGTCCGCGTATTTGACCTGATTGCGGATCGTTTTCACCAGTGCCCCTGTAGACTGGAATCGCGAGTTCAGCTCCAGAAAGCGGGAGGCGTCCACGACGGTGATGATGCCCCTAAGATCGATCTTCTCGTACAGCTCCGGATGCGTCAGTCCGTCGACCACATCGATGGGATCCGCGACGCCTGTCGTTTCGATGAGGATTTTATCGGGATTCACGGAGGCAATGACTTCCTTTAAGCTCTCTGTCAGTTCGCCCTGAATGGTACAGCAGATGCATCCGTCCAGCAGTTTTTTGACCGGAAACCCAAAACCTTGAAGCATTTCCCCATCAATATCTTCCTCGCCCATTTCGTTCATGACGACGACGACCTTGCCTTCCTGCGCACGCAGATGAGAGAGCATTTTCTGTAACAGGGTGGTTTTTCCGCTGCCCAAATAACCGGTCAGCAAGTACACCTGAGCGCTCATCCCTTTCGACCTCCTTCTCAATTACCCCTTTCGACCCTCAATATATCACACTTTTCTCAGAAGATTAAATGTTGTCCGTTGTTTGTCCGACAAACAGGCAATGTCCGGAAAACGCCGATAATCCTGCACCATGTGTCTTGAAATCCACATATGATTAAGATATAGTCATTGTGGAACTTCTACGATGGAGGGTTGTCATGTCTAAGATCCATGCCGTGGTTTTGGCTGCCGGTCAGGGTACACGGATGAAATCGAAGCTGTACAAGGTCCTGCACCCGGTGTGCGGAAAGCCAATGGTCCAACATGTGGTGGATACGATGGCGTCCATGCAGGTGGAGGATATCGTTGTCGTCGTAGGTCATGGTGCAGACGCAGTCCGTGCCAAACTGGGCGAGGGCGTTGCATATGCAATACAGGAAGAACAGTTGGGAACGGCGCATGCCGTCCAGCAGGCAGCGCCATTTTTACGTGATAAAGAAGGCACTACATTTCTTTTGTACGGAGACGTCCCGCTATTGTCTGCAGAGACGTTGTCCGCATTGTTGACCTATCACGAAGAGCAGCAAGCGGCTGCAACCGTACTGACTGCCGTGCTGTCCGACCCGACCGGTTACGGACGCATCGTGCGCGATGAGGCCGGCGAAGTATTGCGAATCGTGGAACACAAGGACGCTGCTCCAGAGGAACGGGCGATCCGGGAAATCAACACGGGCATATACTGCTTTGACAATCGAAAACTGTGGGAAGCCTTGGCCCATGTGAAAAATGACAATGCACAAGGCGAATACTACGTAACAGATGTCGTCGGCATTTTGCGGGATGCAGGGGAGAAGGTTGCGGCTTTTGAAGCGGCTGATCCGGATGAGACGATGGGCGTCAATGACCGTGTGCAGCTGTCCGAAGCGGAAGCGTACATGAGACGCCGCATTGCCGTAGGCCATATGCGCAAAGGCGTGACCATCCTGGATCCGTCCTCCACGTATATCGAGGCGGATGTGACGATCGCAGCGGATACGGTCATCCATCCAGGCACATTCCTTCGCGGGCGGACAACCATTGGGGCAGATTGCGTCATTGGACCGCAGGCGGATCTGACCAATGTGGAGGTAGGGGACGGCGTTTCCCTGATCTACGCCGTCATGGTCGATGCCCGTGTGGAACAGGAAAGCACGATCGGACCGTTCGCTTATGTGCGTCCGGGAAGCGTGATCGGTCCGAAAGCAAAAATCGGCGACTTCGTCGAGCTGAAAAATGCGAAAATCGGCGAAGGCTCAAAAGTTCCTCACCTCAGCTACGTGGGGGACGCCGAGATTGGCGATGGCGTCAATATCGGCTGCGGAACGATTACCGTCAACTACGATGGCGCCGTGAAGCACAAAACGGTGGTGCGGGACGGGGCCTTCATCGGCTGCAACTCCAATCTGGTCGCTCCGGTCAGCGTTGGCCTGAATGCCTACGTGGCTGCGGGTTCGACGATTACTCAGGACGTTCCTGACAATGCGCTGGCGATCGCCCGCGAACGACAAGTCAATAAAATCGACTACGCCGACAGAATGCCTCGCAAGGGCAAAAAGCAATCATAACGGGAGGTTCTTGAGAAAATCATGGCTAACTACCGCGATCCAAAACTGAAGGTCTTTACGTGCAACGCAAACCCTGAACTGGCGAAGGAAATCGCTGAACACATCGGTGTACCGCTCGGAAACGCACAGGCTGTGCGCTTCAGTGATGGCGAGTGCCAAATCAAATTGAATGAAAGCGTTCGCGGTTGTGACGTATTTGTTATTCAGCCAACCTCTGCTCCCGTTAATGAGCATCTGATGGAGCTATTGGTCATGGTGGACGCATTGAAACGTGCTTCTGCCAAGAGCATCAACGTGGTGATTCCTTACTACGGTTACGCTCGCCAAGACCGCAAAGCACGCGCGCGCGATCCGATTACAGCGAAACTGGTTGCCAACCTGATCGAAACAGCCGGTGCGCAACGCGTAATCACCATGGATCTGCATGCGACTCAAATCCAAGGTTTCTTCGACATCCCGGTAGACCATCTGTTGGGCGTGCCGATTCTGGCAAAACACTTCTCCGAAAAAGGCCTGTCCGACATCGTGGTGGTATCTCCTGACCACGGTGGCGTTACCCGTGCCCGCCGACTGGCTGAGCGTCTGGAAGCGCCCATCGCGATTATCGACAAACGCCGTCCGGAGCCAAACGTAGTAGAGGTCATGAATATCGTAGGGAACATCGCAGGCAAGACCGCGATCATCATCGACGATATCATCGACACAGCGGGAACGATCGCGCTGGCTGCCAATGCTCTGGTAGAAGCAGGCGCGCGCGAAGTGTACGCATGTTGCACGCATCCGGTCCTGTCCGGTCCAGCGATCGAGCGCATCGCCAATTCCAAAATTCGTGAGCTGATCGTAACCAACTCGATCCCGCTCACGGAAGAGCAGAACATCGACAAAATCACCGTGCTGTCCGTAGCACCGATTATCGGCGAAGCGATCATTCGCGTACACGAAGAGCTGTCTGTAAGCAAGCTGTTCGACTAATCGCTTAGTCGCTGCCAGCATGACAGGCAAGACATCCCCTCTGCAAAGGGGATTGAAACCAACCTCCTTTGGACAAGCTAGTGAGGAAACTTTTACTAGCGGTCTAAAAGGAGGTTCTTTTGTGGAAGCGATTCAGGGTCAAATACGGGCGCAGGGCTTGGGCAATTCGGTCAAGGCATTGCGGCGGAACGGCTGGGTGCCCGGCATTGTTTACGGCTCCGGCATGAGCAATCAGGCGATACAGATGCAGGGCAAAGAACTGGATGGGGCACTCCGCCGCCAAGCGACCAACAAACCTTACAAGCTGCAGATAGATGGCAATACGTATGACGTCATGGTGAACGAGCTGCAGAGGCACCCGGTCATGGGGAACATCCTGCACGCGGACTTTAAAAAGATCAACATGAATGAAAAGATCATGACGATCGTCCCCGTGCTGATGACGGGCGATCCGGAGCTGGGCGTCGCGACATTGATCCGCCACAATGTAGAGGTCAGCTGCCTCCCCGGCAATATTCCGGAAGCGTTCACCGTCGACGTAGACGGCCTGAACATCGGCGACGTCCTGCTGGTCAGCGACCTCACCGTTCCGCCGGGAGTCGATCTCGCCGTGGAACCGACGGAAGTCCTGATCAGCATCCTGCCGGTCAAAGCCAAATCAGAAGAATCCATCGAAGCCCAGCACGACGCCGAACAAGTGGCAGAAGCCGCCAGCTCGACGGAACAGTCCAATCGGGTATGAATACAGGAAGGCTCGGGAGCATGGCTGCCCGGGTCTTTTTGATTGGCGACATACTCTGCCGATGAAAAATGGGAGAAGCGACTGAAGCAGCGAAACCGCCGTTGAGGCTGAAAGAAATCCCGCCGACCACCAACAGCTGTCCAGGAAAAAGGGGAGAAAAGCGAAGGCATTAGGGACTCCGCCCAGGCGAAGCGGAGAAAGCGGAGCCGGACAGGGATGACCCCCGTGCAAGTGTCCCTACTAGCCGCGAGCGTTCTCCCCTTTTTCCGTTCCCGGCACAAAGGCCCGAGCGACCGAGCTTTTAAAAAGCCTTATCTTTTGTTCCCGCAGCCATTCTAGTACAATGGGAAAAGAGTAGGAGGGATCACCGTGAAGGTTATCATCGGGCTGGGCAATCCAGGCAAGAAATATGAGGACACCAGACATAATGCCGGATTTATGGCCATAGATAAAATAAGCGACCAATGGGGCATTCCCGTCCAGCAGAACAAATTCCGGGCGCTCGTCGGAGAAGGCAGGATCGAAGGCGAGAAAGTCTTGCTCGTGAAGCCCCAGACTTACATGAACCTCTCGGGGGAATCCGTGGCGGAAATCATGAAATTTTACAAGCTGATCCCGGATGAGCTCGTGGTGATTTACGACGACCTCGATATGCCGACCGGTCAGCTCCGTTTGCGGGAAAAAGGAAGCGCAGGCGGGCACAACGGGATCAAATCGATGATTCAGCACCTCGGGACGCAGGAGTTCAAACGAATCAAGGTAGGCATCGGCCGCCCCGAGCCCGGCCGCAGTGTCAGCGATTACGTGCTGCAGTCCTTTCCGGCTGCGGAGAGGGCAGACATCAGCGAGGCAGTCAGCCTGGCTGCAGACGCGGCGGCAATGTGGACCCGAGAGCCTTTTGTCAAGGTCATGAACCACTACAACAGCCTCAGGCAGTAGGGCCAGACGGATCCGTGTCCACCCCCGGAGCGGTACAGGTCTAGTATGATTTTCCACCCAGCCGTCCATACTAAGCGATATGAAAGGTATGGGGGTGGCACATACATGAGCATACGTTATACATGTCGCTGCTGCGGTATGAAAATCGCGGAATTTGACGAATCGCAAGTATCCGAAGCGCAGCTCGGGTTTGATTCCTTGACCCCGGATGAGCGGGCTCTTATAATATCGAGAGAACAAAGTGGAGATACGGTCGTCAGTATTACGTGCGACTATTGCCGTGAAGCGCTGATTCAGCATCCAGAGCTTTCTTTAGTTGGAAACCCACTGCAATAAGCGGATATCTCGTTAAGAAGGCTTGCACTGACAAGGCCTTAGCTTGGGGAGCTAAGGCTTCTTTTCGCATGGTCGATGCTTGCTGGTGACCCAATTACGAATGACAGAAGAAATAGAGAGGGGATTAGTGAATGCAAGTCATCATTAACCCGATGAAGCAGGACTCCAACGTCGGCACGATTGTAGCAGGTCTGGAAAAAGGGCTGCACGAGCAGCTTGTATCGGGATTGGCTGGTTCAGCCCGGCAGACACTTATGGCTACATTGAAGCAAATGACAGATCGCCCCATCTGCGTCGTGACGCATAACATGTATCAGGCGCAAAAAGTGTACGAAGATCTGATCGAGCTGGTGCCCAGCGATCAAGTGCTGCTCTATCCGGGGAACGAGCTGATCGGTTCAGAGCTTGCCATCGCCAGTCCGGAGATGCTGGCGCAGAGAATACACGTGTTCAACCGTTTGGCCGAGGGCTTTACGGGTTTTTTGGTTGCGCCCTTCGCCGGTTTGCGTCGGCTGGTCGTGCCGCCGCACGTGTGGGAAGAATCGCAAATCAAACTGGCCGTAGGGGAAGAACTGGATATTGAAGCATTCCTGCTCCGTTGCATCGAGCTGGGGTACGAGCGGGTCGACATGGTGGAAAGAAAAGGCGAGCTGAGCGTGCGCGGCGGCATCATTGACCTGTATCCGATCGATTCCGAGTGGCCGGTGCGGATCGAGCTGTTCGATGTGGAGATCGACTCCATTCGTACGTTCGACATGACGACACAGCGCTCGCTGGAGACGGTACAGACGTTTCTCATCGGACCGGCCAAAGAAATGATTGCCTCGACACCGCTCTTGCAGGAATCTGCGGTGCGCTTGGAGCAGAAGCTTGGTGAAACCGTTTCCAGGCTGAAGGACGGCGCAGCCAAGGAAAAAGTAGTCGAACGCATCGGCGCAGATATTGAGCGCATGGGACACGGGCAACGGTTTCCTCAGCTGTACTCGTTCATTTCGGTGATCTATCCGACGGAAGACACGCTGCTGTCTTACATGCCGGCCAATACGCTGATGATTGTCGATGAGCCGACCCGTGTCCTCGATACGGCTGCGCAGCTGCAAAAGGAAGAAGCGGAATGGCTGACTGGCCGCATCGCTAGGGGGGAGTACATGGCCAATCTTTCCCTGTCCCGCTCGTACGAGGACATCGTCTCGACGAAAAAGCGCCAGATCGTCTACCTGTCACTGTTCCTGAGACAGTCGCCCAAGACGCAGCCGCAAAATATCGTCAATCTCACCTGTCGCACCATGCAAAATTTCCACGGTCAGATGAACGTGCTGAAGACCGAGCTGACCCGCTGGCAGAAGTCACATGACCAGATCGTCTTTGTCGCAGCGGATCTGGAGCGTGCCAAACGGCTGGAGCGCGTCCTGCACGATTACGAGATGGAAGCGGATTTGCTGACGGAGGCGGTCGACACCGTGCCGCCCGGCCGTCCAACGATCATCCTCGGCAACCTGCAGACGGGATTCGAGCTGCCTTTGAACAAGCTCGTGGTCATCACCGAGGGCGAGGTGTTCACGGCCAAGCAGCGCAAGGCGCGAAAAGTGCAGCAGACGATGAACAACGCCGAGCGGATCAAGAACTACCTGGAGCTGAAGCCAGGGGACTTCGTGGTTCATGTCAACCACGGGATTGGAAAATACCTTGGAATTGAAACCAAGGAAATACTCGGAATTCATAAAGATTACTTGCATATTCAATACGCGGCGAAAGACAGCTTGTTTGTGCCGATCGACCAGATCGATCACGTCCAGAAATACGTGGCAAGCGAAGAAACCCAGCCGAAGATCTACAGCCTGGGCGGCAGCGAATGGAAGCGGGTCAAGAACAAGGTGCAATCCTCGGTAAAGGATATTGCCGAAGACTTGATCAAGCTGTATGCGGCTCGCGAGGCGGCAGTGGGCCACGCCTTCTCGATGGATACCTCGGAGCAGCGCGAGTTCGAGGCGATGTTCCCGTACCAGGAGACGCCGGACCAGCTGCGGACCATCGTAGAGGTCAAGGCCGACATGGAACGTCGTCGCCCGATGGATCGTCTCGTATGCGGGGACGTTGGCTACGGAAAAACCGAGGTGGCGATCCGGGCCGCGTTCAAAGCCGTGATGGACGGCAAACAAGTCGCTGTGCTCGTGCCTACGACGATTTTGGCCCAGCAGCACTATGAGACGTTCCGCGAACGCTTCGCCGATTATCCGATCCGCGTCGAGGTGCTGAGCCGCTTCCGCTCGCGCAAGGAGCAAAATGCGACGTTAAAAGGGCTCAAGGAAGGCACGGTAGATGTCGTCATTGGTACCCACCGCCTGCTCTCCAAGGATCTGATTTTCCGCGAGCTGGGACTGCTGATCGTGGACGAGGAGCAGCGCTTCGGGGTCAGCCACAAGGAAAAGCTGAAGCAGATGAAGACTAATGTGGACGTCATGACCTTGACGGCTACGCCCATTCCGCGCACGTTGCACATGTCGATGCTCGGGGTGCGCGACTTGTCGATCATCGAGACGCCGCCGGAGAACCGGTTCCCTGTGCAGACGTACGTGATGGACTACAGTCCTGCGCTGGTGCGGGAGGCGATCGAGCGGGAGATGGCCCGCGGCGGGCAGGTATTTTTCCTCTACAACCAGGTGCAGGGAATCGAACAGATGGCGGAGCAGATTTCCATGCTCGTGCCGGATGCGCGGATAGCGGTGGCGCATGGGCAGATGGACGAGAGCGAGCTGGAAGGAGTCATCCTCGACTTCCTCGAGGGCAATTTCGACGTTCTGGTGAGCACGACCATTATCGAGACCGGGGTGGACATCCCAAACGTCAATACGCTCATTATCTACAATGCGGACAAAATGGGCTTGTCCCAGCTGTATCAGCTGCGCGGGCGGGTCGGCCGTTCCAATCGGATCGCCTACGCCTACTTTACGTACCAGCGGGATAAAGTATTGACGGAGGTCGCCGAGAAACGCCTGCAGGCGATCAAGGAATTTACCGAGCTGGGCTCCGGCTTCAAAATCGCCATGCGCGACTTGTCGATCCGCGGTGCGGGAAACCTGCTGGGCGCGGAGCAGCACGGCTTCATCAACTCGGTCGGATTTGACTTGTACAGCCAGATGCTGAAGGACGCGATCGACGAGCTGAAAGGCGAGGTGAAGCAGGAGAGCGCCGCGACGGTGGAAATCAACCTGCAGCTGGATGCCTACATTCCTTCCCTGTATATCACGGACAGCAGGCAAAAGATCGAGATGTACAAAAAATTTGTCGCCGTCTCTTCGCTGGAAGACGTGGACGACCTGGCAGAAGAATTGCTCGACCGTTTCGGTCCTGTGCCCAAGCCTGTCGACCATCTTTTGACCATTTCCCGTCTGCGCGTCTACGCCCTGCAGCATCACATTACGGAGATCAGCCAAAAGAATCCGGATGAGATCAAGCTGTTCCTGCATCCGAGCCAAAACAACAACATTGACGGAGGCTCCTTGTTCGCTCTTGCCAGCAGCTGGAGCCGCCGCGTAGGGCTCTCGGGTGGACAACAGATCATCATTGCTGTTAAAGTAAAGGGGTTAAAAGAAGACGAAGGCGTGCAGCTGGTCGAGAAGCTACTGCGCCAATTTCACCAGGTGCGCAAAGACACCGGTACGGAGAGCCCTGTATCGTAAACTGCCGGGCTAGCCAGAAAGGGAGATCCACATGATGAAACGTTCTGTAGCGATTCTGTCGTCAGCCGTACTCGTGGTGGCATTGATGGCAGGATGCGGAAAAGCAGAGGAACAGGCACAGCCGCAAACACCAGCCAATCAGACAGAAGGAAACGGGCAAGGCAATCAGGCTGCGGATGCGACAGATCCGTTGGCGCAGTTTCCGAAGCTGACCCTGCCGTTTACTGTAGATCCAAGTGCAGCCATCGTGGAATATCAGGGTGGCACTGTGTCAGGAAAAGAGTTCGAAGAGTTCCTGCGCGTCATCAACTTCATGAACCCGCAGCAAGGCGGCATGATTGAAGCGGCTGATGAAAACAGCCTGAAGATATTTGCCCGTGAATACGCGGCGACCAAAGTATTGGCTGCCCGCGCAGACGCGACGGTGCAAAAGGAATCCAAGGATCTGGCCGAAAAAACGTTCGACAAGATCAAAACCCAATACCTGAGCTTCCTGGGCAAGGATGAAGCCAAGTTTGCCAAGCTGATGGAAGGCCAAGGGGTCACCCAGGACATGGCGGTCGGCCAAATGGCGCTGATCAACGATTCGATCGGCGTGCTGAAAAAAGGCATCGACGACGCTGCGCTGAAAAAAGAGTACGACAGCATGGACAAGGCTTCCCGTACGGTCGCGTCTGTCCGTCACATCCTGATTTCGACAGAGAAACGCAAGCCGGAGGAAGCGCTGAAGCTGGCCAATGATCTGGAAGCTCGTCTGAAAAAGGGCGAAGACTTCGCGAAGCTGGCCAAAGAGAACACCGACGACCCAGGCAGCAAGGAAAACGGCGGTCTGTACGCAGATGCCGACGTGACGCAATGGGTGCCTCCGTTCAAGGATGCCGCTTTGAAGCAAGAGGTCGGCGTAGTAGGACCACCAGTGAAAACCGATTACGGCTACCACATCATCAAGGTGGAGAACCGCAAGGAAAAAACGTTTGACGAAATGAAAGATCAGCTCCGTGCAGGCGCACTGGAGAAAGCATACGACGCCTTCGGCAAAAACGAGCTGGACAAGCTCATTACCAAGTACAATCTGCCGAAAATCAATCAGCCTGCTGCCAAATAAGCAAGCGACGCAGGCGCTCCGCGAGAAACAGGGATTCGGTTCCCTGTTTTTTCGTTTTCTCGCATATTCTTGAAAAGGGGGCAAATACTATAGTCACTCGCTACCGCCCGGGGGAGAGTAACTGAATCAAGCTGGAAAAAGTTGCAGCCGTCACGCATAGGTAAGATTAGAATTTGAGGAAAAAATACAGGTAACGTACCAAAGCTATTCACTACCCACTTCTCTTAGGAAAGCGAGGCAACATGACATGAAAGCAACTGGTATCGTTCGTCGAATTGACGACCTCGGTCGGGTCGTGATTCCTAAGGAGATTCGTCGTACACTGCGCATTCGTGAGGGCGACCCGCTGGAGATCTTCGTAGATCGTGACGGAGAAGTCATTCTCAAGAAGTACTCACCTATTGGAGAACTTGGGGATTTCGCTAAAGAATACGCTGACTCTCTGTATGAGAGTATGAATCATACCGTACTGATTTCTGACCGGGACAACGTGATTGCCGTGGCGGGGGCCTCCAAGAAAGAATACCTCGAAAAACCCATTGGCAGCATCGTCGAGAAATGCTTGGAGGAACGCAAAATTCGGTTGGAGAAAAATGCAGGTACCTACGAGATTTGTCGCGATATGATCGAGATGTACGGATCTTTTGTGGTGGCTCCCATCGTTGCCGGTGGGGACCCGATTGGTTCGGTCATCTTGCTCAACAAAAACGAGACGACCAAAATGAGTGATCTGGAAATGAAAATGTCAGAGACGGCCGCCGGATTTTTGGCCAAGCAGATGGAGCAGTAGCCGCAGAAGACAGGGAAGAACAGCCTCGTGCATCGAGGCTGTTTTTTTGTTGGGCGCCAAGTTTTCTTGATCAGAAGAGGCTTGTGGTATAATGTACGAAGTTTCTGGTTGGAGAGGAGAACATTCACTCATATGGCTCAAGAAAAGGCATCTGTACAATTCGTGAAGGGCGCCGCGATTCTCGGGGTTGCCGGTCTTGTCTCCAAGCTGTTGGGAGCCGTATACCGCATTCCGTACCAAAACATTGCCGGTGACATCGGTTTGTACGTATACATGCAAGTATACCCGCTGTACACGACGCTGTTAATTTTGGCGACGGCGGGTTTTCCGATTGCCATCTCGAAAATTGTTTCCGAACGAGTGGCGGTGGGGGATGCAATCGGGGCACGACGCGCGTTTCGCTTAGCCAGCATTGCGATGGTCGTGTTGGGCGTGTTTTTCTTCCTCCTGCTGTTCGGAGGGGCGCCTCTGGTCGCGCGTTTCATGGGGGATGAGCATTTGACGACACCGCTTCGGGCCGTTGCCTGGTCGTTGCCGCTGGTTCCGATGGCGGCGATTCTGCGGGGATACTTTCAGGGCCATCAGAATATGATGCCCACAGGCGTTTCACAAGTCATCGAACAGCTGGTCCGGGTCGTTTTCATCCTCTTGACGGCTTACTGGGCGATGAATGTGTACCAGGATGCCTATCTCGCCGGAACAGGCGCCGTGTTTGCCGCATTTCCCGGCGGCGTGGCGGCCGTTCTCGTCCTGCTCTGGTATTGGCGAAAGGACAAGCAGGGCAGGCAGCTGGTTGCCGCTCAGCAGCAGGCAGCCGGTGTGGTGGAATGGACCAATCGGCAAGTGTTGCGCAGTCTGCTGTACTACGCGCTGCCGATCTGCATGGGAGCGCTGGTGCTGCCGCTCATCCCGCTGGTCGATTCAGTGACGGTTGTGAACATGCTGCAGTGGAGCGGGATGCAGGAAAACCTCGCCAAACTGGCGAAGGGAGCGTATGACCGCGGACAGCCGCTCATTCAATTCGGAACGTTCTTCGCGACCTCGCTTTCCCTGGCTTTGGTGCCGGCCATCAGTGAAGCCGTGGCGCAGCGCCAGCACCGTCTGATCGCCAGCCGCTCGGAGGTAGCGATCCGCCTGACCTTTTTGCTGGGGCTGCCCGCATCTTTCGGACTGGCTCTGCTGGCGGAGCCGATCAATGTGATGCTGTACGGAGACGGGAACGGTACAGAGGCGCTCGCGGTGCAATCGTTTACGATCTTGTTCGCGACATTGAGCATTTCCAGTGCCGGCATCCTGCAAGGGCTGGGGCGGGTGATGCGCCCGGCGCGCAACCTGTTCATCGGCGTGCTGGTCAAGCTGGTCCTCAATCTGGTGCTCGTCCCCATCTGGGGAATTGCAGGAGCGGCTTTGTCGACGGTCCTCGCCTACCTGGTGGCGATGGTACTGAACGTGCTGGCTGTGAAGAAGTACACGGGCGCCGAGATCGGCCTGCGTCAGACGGTGCTGAAGCCGTTCATCTCGGTGCTGATTATGTCTGTGGCGGTGCTGGCTGTCGAATGGGGGGCGAACGCCCTGTTGAGCAGCTTCTCCGGTCCGGAGCGCCTGCTTCACACCATCGTCGGACTGGTGTCGGTAGGCTCCGGAGCGCTGGTCTATTTGCTGGCTCTGCTCAAGACGGGCGGATTGACCCGCTCCGACATTCAGTATTTACCGAAAGGCAAGAGGATTGCATCACTGCTTGCCAGGCTGCGCCTGTTGCCATGACAAGAATCGAGCATCTGAAGACCTAGGGGGCATGACGAGTGGCTACAACCGAGCAAACGATCACGGTAGTTGGTCTGGGGGCAGGAGACCTCGAGCAATTGCCATACGGCATTTACCGGACGCTGAAGCAGGCGGCCCATCTCTATTTGCGTACGCAGGAGCATCCGGTCGTCGCGCAGTTGCGGGCGGAGAACATCGCTTTTGTGTCGTTCGATGCGATCTACGAGCAGCATGAGTCATTCGAAGAAGTGTATACGGACATCGTGGAAAAGCTGTTTGCCAGCGTGCAGCAGCAAGGCACGATTGTCTACGCGGTGCCGGGGCATCCCCTGGTGGCGGAGCGCACGGTGCAGCTGCTGCTGGAGCAGGGAACCGCGCACGGGGTTGCGATCGAAATCGGCGGAGGGCAGAGCTTCATCGATCCGCTGTTCGCACGGCTGAAAATCGACCCGATCGAAGGCTTCTCCCTGCTTGACGGAACCGCGCTGAAAGCGGATCAAGTATCGCCGGGGCTGCATACTATCATCGCGCAGGTGTACGATGCGTTTGTCGCTTCCGATGTCAAGCTGACGCTCATGGAAGTGCTGCCGGATGATTACCGGGTGACAGTCGCGACGGCGGTCGGAGTAGCGGGACAGGAGCGGATCGAGACCGTTCCTCTGTATGAACTGGATCGGCTGGATCACTTCGGCAATTTGTCGCTGGTCTACGTGCCGCCAACGCAGGATGAACGCATCGCGTACCGGCAGTTTTCGCACCTCAAAGAGATCGTGGCGATCCTGCGCAGTCCGGACGGCTGCCCGTGGGATCGCGAGCAGACACACCACAGTATCCGCAAAAACCTGATCGAAGAGACGTATGAGGTGCTGGAAACGATCGATGACGAAGATCCCGAAGCGATGTGCGAGGAGCTGGGCGATCTGTTGATGCAGATCATGCTGCATTCGCAAATGGCCGCCGAAGAAGGGTACTTCACCGTCGACGATGTGGTGGCGACACTGAATGAGAAGCTGGTCCGCCGCCATCCGCACGTTTTCGGGGAAAAGAGCGCGAATGACTCCGACGAGGCGCTGGCCAACTGGCTGGAAATCAAAGCGCAGGAAAAGGCGGCAAAAGGAATCGATGTCGCAGTCCAGTCGCAGCTGGCCGGAATTCCCCGTGATTTGCCTGCCCTCATGTACGCCTACAAGCTGCAAAAGAAAGCGGCTCAGGTAGGCTTTGACTGGGACGATATCGCGGACGTCTGCGCCAAGGTCGAGGAAGAATTCCACGAGCTGCGGGAAGCGCCGGAAGAAGAACGCGCCGGAGAGCTGGGCGATCTGCTGTTTGCCGTCGTCAACCTGGCCCGCTTCCTCAAACTCGATCCCGAAGAAGCGCTGGCGCTGACCAACAACAAGTTCAAGCAGCGTTTTTCCTATATCGAAGACAAGCTTCGCGCGGCTGGGCGCACCTTTGAGGAGACCAATCTGCAGGAAATGGATCAATGGTGGGAAGAAGCCAAGCAGTACGGCAAAAGGAGAGGATAGGTCATGCGACTGGACAAGTATTTGAAAGTATCCCGTCTGATCAAGCGCCGCACCCTGGCCAAAGAGGTATGTGACAAAGGACGGGTCGAGATCAATGACCGGTTGGCCAAATCGGCCAGCAGCGTCAAGATCGGCGACAAGCTGTCGATTCGGTTCGGGCAAAAGATCGTGACGGTGAGGGTGGAGGACATCAAGGAAAATCCCCGCAAGGAAGAAGCGGCTGCCCTCTATTCCGTCATCGGCGAAGTGCCCGTACCGCGAGACGAAAAAGAAGAGGATGCCTACATCAAAGGCTAGGCAAGCCAAGCCAAAGGGTAAGCCAAGACTACCTGTCGCGGGTAGTCTTTTTTCCTATCCGGTATCGTATATAATGGAGGTACATGTGAGCACCACGAACACGAAGGGATGTGTACACATGCAACAAAACGCAGTGCGACTCGGGTATTTCCTGGCTATTTCCTCCTTGCTGTCTGCGCTGTTTTACTTCTTTGCATCCAACTGGCCGGCGCTTGACCGCTTTGAGAAGATCAGCGTGAGCGTGTTTGTGCTCCTTCTTTTTTATTTGTTTTCCTACATCGGTTCGCTCGTCCTGAAAAGACATTCGCTGATCAGCAACTGGCTCATGGCAGCAGGCGGGCTGGCCTTTGGCGTCAGCGTGGCTTTGCTGGGCCAGATCTACAACTCCCACGCTGACAGCTACATGCTGTTTGTCGTCTGGCTGATTCCCAATCTGCTGTTTGCCATCGCAACGAAATACCAGCCCTTCTACGTCATCAGCTACGTCCTGGCGCATTTGGCCGTCTGCTTTTTCCTAGACCCCTCGGTCATTCATGTGGCGAGAAGCGACGAGTGGTGGTTTATGGTCTTTTGGCTGATCGCGCTCGGCAATCTCGTCCTGTTCTGGCTCACAGCCAGCGAACGGCTGCGTTCACGCCCCGTTCACTACCTGTCTTTTCTGGCCTTTCAGCTGGCCCTGTTCCTGTCTGCCTTTGTCGATGTCTACGGACCGCTGCCGGAGCTGCTGTATCTGGCGATCGGCGCCGTCCTGTTCGTTGCCTTCCTCCGCTGGATGCCGAGCCGTGCCATGCTCGTCGCGACTGCTGCCATGCTCGCCCTGTTTCTCATCGGCAAGTTTTTCTGGTTTATGAGCGATTACTATTCCGAGGGATTTTTCCTGATAACGCTTCTGGGCGCGGCCGGGATTGTCTGGGGAGCGGTCGCAGGCATGAAGTGGCTGCGCAAACAGTCAGCGCAGCAGGAGAGCAGGTGGGTACACTTCGTGCAGGAAGCCTTTACCGTACTCGTCACGCTGGTGGCGGCTTCGATCGGCGCCATCTCGCTGACGGGACTCCTGTTTCTCGTGTTCAACGACGATGCGGCTGCCTGCTTCCTGTTTTTCCTGGCGCTCGTCGGCATCATCTTGCCTGTCGTCTTCGGTAAGAACATCAATCTGACGGTTCGCTACACGCTGCTCGTGATGGGGTACATGATCGGAGTCGGCTCGTCCCTTTATCTCGAAGGGTACTACTGGATCGTGCTCCTGCTGGCTCTGGGCTACGTCTGGGCTGCGAGCGGCAGCATTTCCACCCGGATGTTGACGCAATTTGCCTTTCTGCTCGTCCTGTACGTGAAGCTGAGCGACTGGGGTCAGAGCCAGGAATGGGTGCTGTGGCTGCTCTTCGTCTTTCAGCTGGCGATGTATTTTGTTCCCCGCCTGCCTGCGGTTCTGCAGAACAGCTCCCTGGTCTATGCGCTCATCTGCCTGCTTGCCCTGACGGAAAACAGCGAGCGCGCGATCTGGCTGCATATCGCGATCAACCTCGCCTATTTTGCGCTCACGACCTGGCTCTTGTACCGTACGCTGCACCAGAAGAGGAGGGCGAGCTTTGGGATTGTCCTGGGCTTCTGGTTTGCCTTTTTGCTGATGAAATACTACGACCTGTTCTGGAGCCTGCTGCACAAATCGATCAGCCTGCTCCTCCTCAGCATCGTGTTCTTTGCGGCCAGCTATTGGCTGGACCGCTCAGACAGGAGCCCGCATGAGGTCCAGTCAAAGCCGATTGTGGCACAGAAGCGGCTCGTTCTCCTGGCGATCATTCTGCTGCAGCTCGTGCTGATCGGCTATCAGATCGCCAGCAGCGAGTCCATCCTCTCCCAGGGACGATCCGTGAAGCTGCAGCTCGCCCCGATCGATCCGCGCTCGCTGCTGCAGGGCGATTACGTCCAGCTCAACTACACGATCTCGACGCTCGGCCAGGAGCAGTTTGCGGACACGGACGGGAAGCTGCGGGTCGTGCTGCGGCCGGATCAGAGCGGCGTCTACGGCTACAGCGGCTATTACGAGCAAGCCGGCGTCTGGAACAAGCCGTACCAGGCGCTTCCCGGCGATGTCATCATGAACGGCAAGCCGATTGGCTCCCAGCGGGTCGAATACGGAATCGAGAGCTATTTTGTCCCCGAGGGCACGGGCCGCGAGCTGGAGCGTACGGCGAAATTCGCCCAGGTGCGGGTCGGGAAAAAAGGGGACGCGATTTTGGAGCGTTTGACCTCAGAATAGTCCCAAAAACAAGGAGCTGTCCGGCTTAGTCGGCAGCTCCTTTGGCATGGGAAAGAGGAAAATGGGGTCGTTGCTCCAGCCTCAGCACCACGCGGCTGACCAGGAAAAGACCGGAGAGGCCTGTCAGCTTCGCCCCTTGCAGCACGAGTCCGTTCACGGCCATGTACGAGCCGCGAGCATCGTCTCTGGCAGGAGCGATCATGCCGCTGCTCGCGCTTTGGACGAGCATCATCGCAAACGTGAGCCTGGCAGAATCGAGAACAGGTGAGTTGGCGAGCGCCATCAGGACATAGGCAGCGCATTGGACAGCCTGCCCGTGAACCATCACCTTTCCCCCCCCCAGCGGTCCGCGATATATCCGCCGTAAAAGCCCATCAGAATCTGCGCGCACACATTGGCGAGCAGCAGAAGGCCGGTGATCGCCTGCCCCAGTTTTTCGGAAAAATAAATGGCCATGAACGGAAAGATCATCGTGCCGACGACTTTGGTCAGAAAGGAAGTCACGATACGTATGCGTAGAGAGGCGATCGAACTGATCCAGCACCAGAAACTGCCGTCCGGCATCAAACGTTTGCTGCAGGAGACGTGGGACAGCCATTTGGGCTTTGTCGCGGTAGCGGCCGAGAGCCATTTTCTCTATCAGCTGTGCCATCGGCTTGTGATGTTTGATGGGGAGACGAAGTCGTTTCTCCCGCAGCTCGCCCATGCCTGGGAAAGCAACGCTGAGATGACGGCCCGGACCTTTTATTTGCGCAAGGGGGTGCGCTTTCATCACGGGCGCGTGCTGACTGGCCGGGATGTCGAATACACCGTGCCCCAGGCGTCCAGCACGATTTTGCTTTTCGGATGGCGATGCGGTTGTTGATAGACCGCACTCTGCTGATTGGCAAGCTTGGCAAACATGCTTTCTCTCCGGCCGGCAGCTTTTTGCCCTCGAGAAGCAGGGCGATGACATTTGCCGCCTCCTCCTTGGGGGAAGCCGCAGCATGGCTCAGTCGCAGCTCCTACCAGGGGGAGACGCTCACCGTGTTTATCAGTAACTGCAAAGAGCTTGACATCGTCTCCCGGTGGTTGATACGCAGATGCCAGCAAATCGGGATTCACATCCGGATCGTGCCGATGAACAAAGCCAATTTCTTGTCGGAGCATATGGATGGTGAGGCAGACATGGCCCTGATGGGGGAAGTGTTTCAAAGTGATGTCGAGCTGGGGCTGTTTGAATTGTACAGGAACCGAAGCACGGTGGTGTATCGTTTTATGGATGACGCACGGCGGGCCCTGGTAGAGGAAAAGCTGTCCCAAGTGCTGCGCATGGCCGAGCCGGACAGACGGATGAAAGCTTTGATGCAGGTAGAAGATACGCTTAATGAGGAGCTGTGGATTTTGTTCAATTACCACGTCAAGCGAATCGACCGTTACCACCCGGCACTCCGAGGGGTTTCCGCCGATTCCTTTGGCTGGGTCGACTTCTCCTAGCTCTTCGGCAGGGATCCAAAACCCGTCCAGCGCCGATGACGAGTACACCTTCGAAATCGACTACGACAACAAGACGTACCGTTCCAAAAGTTTTGAAATCACCGGCAGCTCTGTACCGGCAGCCGTGGACAACACGGCGGCGACCATCGGGCTGACTCGGGCGACTGCCTCTACGCCGACCGGCATACAGCTCGCGATCAAAGGACTGGGCGCGCCGATCGCGCGTTCGCAAGGCTTCTTTGAAGTGGTGCTGCCAGCAGGCTTCCGCGTCCCGGCGTACATTCCGGCGACCAGTGTGACGGTCAACGGAACCGCTGACAACTACGTCGGGGTCCGCGGCCAAAACCTGATCATCGTGCCGGCCCAGGATATTCCCGCGCAGACGGCTGTTGCGATCAATGTGCTCGAAGCCGGGGGCATCGTCAATCCGGCGACGATCGTGGCCCTCAACGGCGTCAGCGGCAATACCATCATGCAGTTCAAGGTCGGCTCCAACGTGGCGACCGTCAACGGCCAGAATGTGACCCTGCCGCTGCGTGCGATTACGGACCGGACCGGCTACAAGATCATCTTCGTCAACGGCAACTATACGATCTACAAATAAACGGACAGAAGAGCAAGAGCCCCCTACATGGCGGGGTTTTTTGTGATAGACGACTCGACGTTTTTCCTGAAAGCGAATGTGACCGCTTGCGGCCGACCAAACGGTCATGACCGTTTGGTTCTAAAAGGACATCCCCTCCCATACGATGGTACAAGAAGGGTACGTGAGGGGGAATCAGGATGAACGAGCACACGAAACGGCCTCGCCATGAAGTCGTGATGATCAACCGGCGCAGTTTGGCGATTTCGGGTGTGAAAAACGTCGAGAGCTTTGACAGTGAAGAGTTTTTGTTGGAGACAGATGGCGGCTTTTTAACCATACGCGGACAAAATTTGCATATGAAAAATCTGAGTCTGGAAACCGGAGAAGTGGCGATCGAAGGTCTGGTGCACGAAATGGCCTATCTGGAGCAAGGGCAGGCCGGGGACCGGTCGAGAGGATTCTTCGGCAAGCTGTTCAAGTGAGTATCGGGATTCAGCTGCAGACGGTTCTGGCCATGTCCACGTGTGGGGTTCTCATGGGAATGGGGTTTGATACGTACCATGTCTTCAAGGGAAAGAGCAGGCTGCCGCTCTGGATGGTGTTTCTGTTCGACATCCTGTTTTGGGTGGGGAGCATGGGGGCCGTTTTCCTCGTATTGGTAAAGGTCAATGACGGAATCATTCGGTTTCCGATTTTTTTTGGAATGATTTTCGGCGCCTGGATGTATTTTATTATAGGAAGTAAGATGTATATCCAATTCTTGCATCGCGTGATAAAATTCTGTCAATGGACCTATCGCACACTCTTGCAAATCATTGACGTCCTGGCCGTTCGTCCCGTCCTGTTCTGCTACCGAGTGATCCTGATGGTGCTGGCATTTTTGTATTCCGTGCTGCTCGCGATCCTCGGATTTTTATGGAAAGTGGCGCGATTTGTCACTTCGCCGTTTGCCAGATGGGGTCAACATTTGGGGAAAAAAATGTTCGGCAAAACAAAAGGGATTTGGACCAATTGGAAGAATTGGTTTCACGCAAAGAGAAAACGGAAGTAAACATCCGAGGTGGCAAAATGATGAAAGAAGCAACGTCCTCTCCAACCAACCGAAAAGGGCAAAAGCGGAGAATGCGGCTCTTCTTCTTTTTCATTCTTTGCTTTTTCGTCTGGACTGGCTATACCCTTTATTTGCAGAGCGGGGTTTTGTCCCGGAAGGAAGCAGAGTTTGATGTACTGCAGCAAGATTCGGCAACCTTGCTGCAGCAGCAGGAGGAGTTGACATACGAAGCGAGTCGGCTGAACGACAAGGACTATTTGGCGGAGCTGGCACGTAAACGGATCTACTACACGAAGCCTGGCGAGAGTATTTACGTGATTCCGGAGTAGGCTGTCTGACTGATCTTTTCAAGCAGAGGGAGGCTTTCCACGCTCATGGGAGTCGAGATCGGGAGCAAACTTGAAGGAAAAGTGACAGGTATCACGAAATTTGGTGCGTTTGTGGAGCTGCCTGGAAATGTGACCGGTCTTGTGCATATCAGTGAGATCGCCGACACGTTCGTGAAAGACATCCACGATTTTTTAAAAGTAGGCGACATCGTGACCGTGAAGGTCTTGAACATCCGCGAGGGCAAGATAGGCTTGTCGATCAAGAAAGCACAGGAAAAGGAAAAGCCTCCACGTCATCAGCGCGAGCGCGGGGAAGCTTTTGAAGATAAACTGAACCGGTTTCTAAAAGAAAGCGAAGACCGCCAATCTCCGTTAAAGAAAAACGGGGACAAGAGGGGGCGCGGTCGACAATATTAATTCGGAAAATTTTGACTTTTCTTTCTTCATTGGCAGCGCAATTTGGCTGCAAAAGCAGGAAGGCATTTTTGCAATCATGCCGAATACGTATCGTAAGCCCGTTTCGCAAAGCGCGAATCACCTGTCAGCCGACGTTATCCGCCATAACGTCGGTTTTTTTTGTGTTCGCCCAAGGCTGGGACCATGTCCGAACGTGTCAATGATTTTGTCGGACGATTCCGGGAATGCTCAATGGTATTTTGACAAATTTTACAATACCGCCTCCGTATAATTGAGACACACATTGAACAAGAACGGGGTGGTGTGACATGATCGCAAACAAAAATGTCTCGAGTACCGGCCAGGTGTGGACCCGTCAAGTATCCGAGCAGATGGACACGACGGCGCGGACCTGGGGAGAGAAGATAGCGGATGCCGCGCATCGGTGGAACGTTCTTCCTTTGTTGATGGGATTTTTGCTCGGGAGGGCCCTCATCCTCGAAGAGCTGACTCCTTTTGTGATTCCGTACTTTATGGTGATGTTCTACATCCGGCGCGACTGCATCATCACGACCGGGTTTGCCTTGATTCTCGGAGCTTTTACCCAATCGGTGCCGGTCGGGCTGCAGACGATCCTAAGTATCGTGCTCGCTATGGTCGCTTGCAAAATCACCGCAAGAATGAGGCGCAAAGATTTTTCCCGTACGCCCTTGCTCGTCATGACGACGGTATTCATCAGCCATCTGCTGTACCATGCGCTGACCAATCAGGTCAACACCTACGAGCTGGTCATGGTGGCGGTGGAATCGGTGCTCGGCTTCGTGCTGACGCTGATCTTCATCCAGTCGCTCTCGATCGTGCACTCGGCCAAGCCGTATGAACCGTTGAAAAACGAAGAGATCGTGTCGCTCGTCATCCTGCTCGCCTCCCTGATGACGGGAACGGTCGACTGGATGGTGGAAGGCGTCTCGATGGAGCACGTGCTTTCCCGGTATCTGCTGCTGCTGTTCGCTTTCGTGGGAGGGGGCACGGTGGGGGCCGCCGTCGGGGTGGTCACGGGGCTCATCCTCAGTCTGGCCAACGTCAACGCCCTTTTGCAAATCAACCTGCTTGCTTTTTCCGGCCTGTTGGCGGGCCTGCTCCAAGAGGGGGGGAAAGTCGGAGTCTCAGCGGGGCTGCTCATCGGGACCGCGATATTGGCGATCTACGGGGGTGCAGAGGATACGCTGTACTTTTCGCTTGTGGAGTCTTCCCTGGCTATCGCGATGTTCATCCTGACCCCCGCCATGCTATGGAAAAAAGTGGCGAGATTCATTCCGGGCACCGCAGAGAACATGCAGTCCCATCAGGAATACATGCGCCGCGTCCGGGACGTGACAGCGGGCAAGATCCAGCAGTTTTCCGAGCTGTTTACGCAGCTGTCCCGTAGCTTCGCCCAGACGGCTGATCCGGAGGAAATCGAGGAGGCGGAGGCGGACGCGTTCCTCAGCCGCGTCACCGAGTTTACTTGCCAGAAGTGCTGGAAAAAGGAACAGTGCTGGGAAAAGGATATGCAGTCCACCTATCAGGGGATGCGCTGGCTCATGGAAAAAGTGCTGGAGAACGGCACGCTTGCCGGTGTGACGCCTCCGAAGGATTGGGAGCGAAAATGCGTGAAGACGGAAAAGGTATTGACCGTCATGGAACAGGAGTACGACCGGCAGCAGTCTTTTGACCAGCTGAAAAAACAAGTCAAGGAGAGCCGCAAGCTCGTAGCCGACCAGCTGTCCGGCGTCTCGCGTGTGATGAGTGACTTTGCCCGCGAAATCCAGCGGGAAGGGATGGAGCTGAGCTTTCAGGAACAGCAGGTATCGCAGGCGCTGGAGGGACTGGGCCTGTCTGTGCGCCGCGTGGACATCCACAGTCTCGAAGAGGGCAAGGTCGATATCGAGATCAGTCAGCCTACGTGCTACGGCCGGGATGAGTGCGCCAAAATCGTCGCGCCCATGCTGACCGAAATATTAGGAGAGAACATCGTCGTCAGGGAAAGGCACTGCGAAGCCCAAAAGGACGGCTCCTGCACGATGTGCCTCGCCTCCGCCAAAACGTTCGAGATCGACATCGGCGTGGCAGGGGCAGCCAAGGACGGCAAGCTTTTATCCGGAGACAGCTTCCGCACGATGGATCTGGGCAATGGAAAAATGGCGCTGGCGATCAGCGACGGCATGGGCAACGGGGAACGCGCCTCCCTGGAGAGCCAGTCTGCTTTGGACATGCTCCAGCAGCTGCTGCGGTCCGGCATGGACGAAAAAATCTCGATCAAGACGGTCAACTCCGTATTGGCGCTGCGCTCCACGGACGAGATGTTCGCGACGGTAGATCTGGCGCTGATCGATTTGCAGACGGCCCACACCCGTTTTATCAAAATCGGCTCGACCCCCAGCTTTGTGAAACGGCAGGCGGATGTGTTTACCATCACCGCCAACAATTTGCCGGTGGGCATCCTCGATGAGATCGAGGTGGACGTCGTCTCCCGTACGCTCAAACCGGGCGACCTTTTGATCATGATGTCCGATGGCATTTATGAGGCGCCGCGGCACATCGAGAATCGGCAAGCCTGGATGAGGCGCATTCTCAGCGAGCTGGAGACCGACGATCCGCAAGAGGTGGCAGATTTGCTGCTGGAAAAAGTCATCCGTCAGCATTCCGGCCAAATCGTCGACGACATGACGGTGCTGGTCGCCCGCATCGACCGGTTCGTGCCGCAATGGGCGGCGATCCAGGTCCACGGGATGCAAAAGCTGGAGCGTCCGCGAATTGTGAGCTGACGAGTATGTTTTGCGGACTCCCCGTCGATACTGTTGCTAAAACAGGCAGAATGGGGAGATAATTTGTGAAAGAGGCGACACTTCGGCAAATTTTGGTTGTGACAGACGGATGCTCCAACTCGGGGATGAGCCCGGTAGCGGCTGCCGCCCTGGCGAGAGAACAGGGGATTACCGTCAACGTCATCGGGGTGATTGAGAAAAGCGAACTGGGTGAAAAGGGAGAGACGGAAATCCGCGAAATCGCGGAGGCAGGCGGCGGCTTGTGCGACATCGTGTACCCGCAGCAGCTGGCGCAAACCGTGCAAATGCTCACGCGCAAAGCAATGACGCGAACGATTCACCAAGTGGTCCATAAAGAATTGAAAGAGATTTTGGGCGATTCCGGTATAGCAGAGCTGGAGCCGCAAAAGCGCGTGCAGGTAGCCGGCATGGTGGACGAGTTGGGCGAGAAAAGCAGCCTGAACGTCGTCATGCTGGTCGACACATCGGGGAGCATGAAGCCAAAGCTGTCCGCCGTACAGCAGGCGATCCACGATTTCAGCATCAGCCTGCATTCCCGCAGCGGGCGAAGCCGGATGGCCGTCTGCTCATTTCCTGGAAAGCAAAAGTATTTGGACGTTCGAATTCCGTGGACAGAACAGGTGGAGCAGGCCCATCACATCACCGGCGATCTGGCGATGAGCGGGATCACCCCGACTGGTCCGGCGATTGTCGAGGCCATCGCGCTGTTCGACCATGGGAAGCTCCCGCAATCCCTTTCTGAGCGCTATGCCGGCACGGAATCGGACGATCACGAAGATGGAAGCTTGCGTGACCATGTCTTTTAAGCAGCCGCCAGTGATTCCGAGCCTGCCTCGGCAGTTTCATGGCAAATGGAACAAAAAGTCGTACCACGTCCTGAGGGAATTGGGGCGTGGGGCGAACGGCGCTGTATACTTGGCTACCCAGGGCGGAGTGAAACGGGCGGTCAAGGTCGGCGGGGAGAGCATCGATATTTTAATGGAAGTCAATGTGCTGAAAAGCGTGCAGCAGGGGCGGGATTCCCAAGTGGGACCGCTCCTGTGTGATGTGGACGACCTGATGATCGACGGGAAGCCCTGTGCGTTTTACGCGATGGAATACCTGGAAGGGGAGCAGCTGGACCGATATATCCGGCAATCCGGTACGGAATGGGTCGCTGTGATGATGGTCCAGCTGCTGGCTCGTCTCGATGTCCTGCACAAGCACGGCTGGGTGTTCGGTGACCTGAAGCCGGAAAATGTGATCGTGACACGGGCGGACAAGCAGGTGCGCCTGATCGATTTTGGCGGAGTGACCAAGCTGGGCAACGCCGTTCGCCAATTTACCGAGGAATATGACCGGGCGTACTGGCATGCGGGGGACAGACGCGCAGAGGTCAGCTACGACCTGTTCTCTGCGGCCGTGATGATGGTCCGTCTGTTCGTCGACCGGCAGACGTGGACAAGCAGTCTGGGCGAACCGCGGCAGACGGTATGGCTGTGTGATATAATACGGAATAGTGACGGCCTTTACCCTTACCGGGTGCCTCTCCTGAAGGCATTTCACGGAAAGTACGCCTCGGCGGGGGAGATGAGAGCAGACATGCTGGCGATTCTGCGGGAACTCACGGTCGCCGCCCCAAGACAGCAGAAGCAGGCCCGGAAGCGGACATCCGGGGCAGGGGGGATGGGGATCAGCGGCTTGTTCGTCGCGTCTTTGCTGCTTCTGGCTGGCACACTCTACTACGCTTGGTTCATGTGAAGATTTCGCGCATACACGTTCCGTGCATACGCAGCTGATCCTTCACGGACAAGCTTCGATAAAGGCTTCCATAAGGATGTGACGGTTCTTGTCCTCAGACTTGGTCATGGATACATGCCTCTTGGCAGGCTCAATCATTTTAAAAAACGGGGGCGAGACCTACCGGACAGAGGAGACGATGGCGCGGATTGCGGAGGCGGCCGGGATGGACGACGTCAACAGCTCCGCCACGCCCACGAGCATCATCATCTCCTTTCGCTGCAAGGGCCTGGACCATACGCGCATGGTTCGTACGCCCATGCGCACAATCAATCTGAACAAAATCACGCTGGTCAACGACGTGTCCAGACGATTTGTCGGAGGCAGCATTACCTTGGATCAGGCGTATTTTACGCTGTGCGAGATCGATCAAAAGAAACCGCTTTATCCCAAGTGGATGCAGCATATGGCGGCCGCTTTCGCCAGCGGCTCTTTTTCCATGCTCACGGGCGGCACCTGGTACGATCTCGCACCGTCCGCCCTGGCCGGACTGATCGTCAATCTCAGTCTTGAATATTTGGAACAGTTTGTGCGAATGAAATTTTTCACCGAGTTTTCAGCCGCTTTGCTGGGCGGCTTGTTTGCCTTGCTGGCCGTGACGCTTTTCCCCCAGCTGCACATCAGCATCATTATTATCGGTGCCATGCTCCCGCTTTTCCCGGGGATCGCCATCACCAACTCGCTGCGGGATCTGATGGCTGGCGATTTGGTCGCGGGCGTTTCGCGCGGTGTTGAGGCGATGCTGACGGCGGTCTCCGTCGCAGTGGCGACAGCTATTATTCTCTGGTTTATGAGGTGATCCGATGTTGTTGAAAGGTCTTGCGCTCAGCCTGGTCTCGTCCATGGCATGGTGTGTCTTGTTCAACGTACCTGTCCGCACCATCTTTGCCGGCGGCGTTGCCGGGATGGTCGGCTTTCTCGTCTCTTCCCTGTTGCCGATTCTGAACGCAGAAGTATTGCTGTCGACCTTTGTATCTGCCGCGATCGTCTCGTTGCTCAGCCAGGGGATGTCGATTTACCTGCGCGTTCCTTCCACCAACTTCAGCGTCGCCGGGATCATCCCGCTGGTGCCGGGGTCCTTGGCGTACAGGTCCATGCTCGCATTTGTGAACAACAACTACATAGAAGGCATTACGTTGGCCACGAAGACCTTGATGGTAGCCGGAGCGATTGCTTCCGGACTGATTTTTGGAATATCCGTGGTGACGATTGTGAAAGGAGCCCGTCATGCTGGCAAGCGTGCACAATGAAATTTTGCGGGAGCGGCTCTTGCTGCCTGGAGAGACCGTCGTAGTGGGCGTGTCCGGCGGGAACGATTCCTCGGCTCTCTTGCATATCTTGGTTGCTCTCAATGAACACTATCACTACGGGTGGAAGCTCCATGCCGTCCATCTGAACCACGGCTTTCGGGGGGAAGAAGCACGGCAGGACGCGCTGTACGCTCAGGAGCTTTGCGAGTCGCTCGGCGTCGCCTTTCACCTCTTTGAGTTCGACGTGCCGGCCTACATGGAGCAGACGGGCATGGGAGGACAAGAGGCGAGCCGGGAAGTTCGTTACGGCTTTTATTTGCAGGTCGCAAAAGAGCAAGGGGCCGCCAAATTGGCGCTGGCGCATCATGCCGACGACCAGGTGGAGACCATTTTGTTCCGGTTGATACGTGGGACGAGGTTGCACGGCTTGACCGGAATGCCGAAACGGCGCTGGATGGCAGAGGGCATCGAAGTGGTGCGCCCCCTTTTGCATAAAACCCGGCAGGAACTGGAAGCATACTGCCGGGAGAACGGGCTGGCGCCGCGGGAAGACAGCAGCAATCGCTCCCGCAAGTACAAGCGGAACTTGCTGAGGCTAGACGTCTTGCCGCTGCTGGCGCAGGTCAACAGCCGTTACAGGGAGCATATTCTCGAAGCGGCAGAGGCCATCCGCGAAGACCATCTGTTTTTGCAGAGACTGGCGCAAGAGCAGCTGCAGAAGGTCACGATCGCACAAAAACCGGACGAGATTGTGATTGAGAATGAAGCGTTTCAAAAGTGTGACGTTGCTTTACAAAGGAGAATGATTACTCTAATATTAGGTTATGTCTCGAAACAAACTGAGTGGTCTTCTCAGCATGTCGAGGCCGTGTTGCACATATCAGGTGGTAGCCGTCCTTCTGCAGAGTTGCATTTGCCTGGAGAACTGGTCGTAAGCCGGGTGTACGGGCGAATTCATTTTTGTCCAAAAGGGCGAGAAGAACGCATACATATGTATTGTTACGATCTCCCGGTTCCTGGATCGATCTGGATTGCGGAGAGCAAGGTTTGGGTACATACGCACGATCTTGAACGTTTTACGGGTTGGAAGCGACTGCCGGAGAACGAAGCGGTGTTTGATGCCGATCGTCTTCCAGGGCCGCTGTTTTTGCGCAATCGCAGACCCGGGGACAGCCTTGCCCTGTTCGGCTCAGCTTCTGAAAAGAAACTGAAGGAATTGCTGATTGATCAAAAGATTCCACGGGCCTGGCGGGACAGAATGCCGCTCTTGGTGGCAGGCGAAGAAGTGATGTGGGTGCCGGGGGTGCGCCGTTCTGCCGCTGCGCCTGTAACGGAACAGACCGAGCGGTTCCTGCATGTGCGGGTAGAGTTTGGAGAAGATTGGCGGGAGGTTTTTTCATGAATCATGACATCGAGAAGATTTTGCTAGCAGAAAAAGAAATTGCTGGAAAGATTCAGGAGCTGGGCAAGACCCTCGCTGCTGAATATCAGGGGAAAAATCCGCTGGTGATTTGCGTGTTGAAGGGCGCTGTGGTGTTCATGGCCGACCTGATCCGCCACATGGATATTCCGTGCGAAATGGACTTCATGGCAGTATCCAGCTACGGAACCGGCACAGAGTCCTCGGGCATGGTGAAAATCTTGAAGGATCTCGATACCTCTGTCCAAAACCGTCACGTGCTGGTCGTAGAGGACATCATGGACAGCGGGTTGACGCTCAGCCGCTTGGTAGAGCTGTTGCGCCATCGCGAAGCCGCTTCGGTCAAGGTGGTTACGCTCCTGAACAAGCCGGAGCGTCGCAAGGTAGACATTTCCCCGGATTACAGCGGCTTCGACATTCCGGACGAATTCGTCGTAGGATTCGGATTGGACTTTGCCGAGCAGTACCGCAACCTTCCGTACATTGGGGTATTGAAGCCTGAGGTCTACACAAAGTAGGTTTGTTGTGAAGACCCTGCTTAATATGATAAAATGTGAAAAGTGTCTGTTCGTGAGAGGAGGTAAGGAATGAATCGCTTTTTTCGTAATACCGGGTTCTACCTACTGATTTTTCTTGTCACGGTCGGGATCGTGAATTTCATCCTCTCCGGTACTGATAAGGTTGGGAAACTTACATATCAGGATTTCCGGGTACAGCTGTTAGCCGATAACATCACCGAGATGTCGATTCGACCTGAAAATGGTACATACAGGGTCGATGGTACTCTGGCTAAAGCAATTCCGGGACAGGAAAACAACAAATTTTTTACCAACGTTCCACTGTATGACTCCAATATTATTTCGTTGGTAGAGCAGAAGATCGATGAGCAAAAAGTGAAAAAGGTAGAGGTTCATCCGGCGGAGGGCAACAGCATCTGGCTCACCTTCCTGACCTCGATTATTCCGTTTGTGATCATCTTCATCCTGTTTTTCTTCCTTCTGAATAATGCGCAGGGTGGCGGCAGCCGCGTCATGAACTTCGGCAAAAGCCGCGCCAAGCTGTACAACGAAGAGAAAAAACGCATCACGTTCGATGACGTAGCAGGGGCAGACGAAGAAAAGGCGGAGCTGGAGGAAATCGTTGAATTCCTGAAAGATCCGCGCAAATTCAACGCTGTCGGTGCCCGCATTCCAAAAGGGGTCCTGCTCGTAGGTCCTCCGGGTACTGGTAAAACGCTGCTCGCCCGTGCAGTTGCCGGGGAAGCAGGTGTTCCGTTCTTCAGCATCTCCGGTTCCGACTTCGTGGAGATGTTCGTCGGGGTCGGTGCATCCCGCGTGCGTGACCTGTTTGAAAATGCGAAGAAAAATGCACCTTGCATTATCTTCATCGATGAGATTGACGCTGTCGGCCGTCAGCGCGGAGCTGGACTCGGCGGCGGCCACGACGAGCGCGAGCAAACGCTCAACCAGCTGCTCGTGGAAATGGATGGTTTCGGAGGAAACGAAGGCATCATCATGGTGGCTGCGACCAACCGGCCTGACATTCTCGACCCGGCGCTCCTTCGCCCGGGACGCTTTGACCGTCAAATCACGGTGGATCGTCCAGACATCAAGGGCCGTGAAGCGGTGCTCAAGGTACATGCCCGCAACAAGCCGCTTGGCGAGGACGTGAAGCTGGATGTGATTGCCCGCGGTACTTCGGGCTTCACCGGTGCCGATCTGGAGAATCTGCTGAACGAGGCAGCCCTCCTGACTGCCCGCAAAAACAAAAAGCAAATCAACATGGTGGAAGTGGACGAAGCGATCGACCGCGTCATTGCCGGTCCGGCGAAAAAGTCCCGCGTGGTCAGCGATGACGAAAGACGCCTGGTTGCCTTTCACGAAGCCGGTCATACGATTATCGGCTATCACTTGCGAAATGCCGAAATGGTACATAAGGTAACGATCATTCCACGCGGTCAAGCTGGCGGGTACACGGTCATGTTGCCGAAAGAAGACCGTTTCTTTGCCACCAAGACAGACTTGCTCGACAAGATCGTCGGCCTCTTGGGGGGACGTGTCGCAGAAGAACTGGTGCTCGGCGACATTAGTACCGGTGCGCATAATGACTTCCAACGCGCGACGTCGATAGCACGCAGCATGATCACGGAATACGGGATGAGCCGTCTGGGGCCGATGCAGTTTGGCAAAAGCCAGGGACAGGTATTCCTCGGCCGCGATTACGGCAACGAGCGCAACTACTCCGATCAGATCGCCTACGAGATCGACCAGGAGATGCAAAACATCATCAACGAATGCTACACACGATGCAAGGATCTGTTGATCAAGCATCGCGACCAGCTCGATCTGATTGCCAACACCTTGCTGCGCGTCGAAACACTCGATGCGGAACAAATCAGGCAGCTAATCGAAACCGGCAGAATGGAAAACAATCCGAATGAAAACAAAGACGTGGTCGTCAACATCCAGCCGAAAAAAGAAGAAACAAACGATGAACCTACACAATAAGGGGCGCCTCAGGTGCTCCTTTTGTTCTACATAGGATGTTCTTTTTAGATCGCTGAAGGGGGAATACCATGTTGCTCAGACCGCGTTTGGCTGCCTTTGACATGGATGGAACCTTGTTAAACGAGCAGTCACAAATGGTTGACGCTACCAAGGAAGTTTGCCGATTGTTGCAGGAGCGCGGCTGCAAGCTGGTTTTGTCGACGGGAAGGACGTATGACTCGGCGTTAATCCCGGTCGATTCGTTCCCGTTCGACGGCTACGTCTGCAGCAACGGAGCGACGATCTTCGAGGCGGATGGCACGATGGTTCACCGCGTGTTTTTGCCCAAAACCATGGTGACGGATGTGGTGCACGCCCTGCGGCAGGAACCGATCTACTACGAACTGCACGATACGGCGAGCAACCGGCTGATGGTCAAGGAGGATCGGGAGCGTCTGGAAGCATTGGTGGAGGAAGACAATACGGTAGAGGGCATCTCCATTCGCCGCTTTGCCTTTTACAAGCTGGCGCGCATCGTGCCGCTGGCAGAGCTGCTGGAGCAGGTCGAATCGGGCGCGATCGAGGTGGTGAAGCTCTTTATCTGGCACAATAACCCCGAGCGTCTGGATTGGGTACGGGAGCAATTGGCGCCGTGGGCCGATCAGGCGACCTTTACCACTTCCGGAAAGCACAATATTGAGATTATGCCCCAGGGCGTATCCAAGTGGGAAGGACTGCGCTACTTCTGCCAGAAATGGGGGATTCGTCCCGAGGAAGTCATGGCGTTTGGGGATGCCGACAATGACAAGGAAGCCTTGACAGCGGCCGGGTACTCGGTGGCGATGGAGAATGCATCTGCCGAGATCAAGAAGCTGGCTCGTTACGTCGCCCCCCATCACAATGAGGAGGGTGTGGCCCGCTTTATCTGGGACCATGTTTTGGGGCGAAAGTAGCCGCCCGCTACAGTTTTCCCACCGCTCATACATTGACAAGGCAAGGGGAACCGCTTACAATGACCGTAAATTATGACAACTACGTAGGGGGATTTTTTCCATGGACGCTTTAGCGTTAGAAAAAAAAGCCCAGCGCAACGCTGAGTTACGAGAACGACTGATGCAGCTGAAAAAAGAACGCAACGCCATCATCCTGGCCCATTTTTATCAACGTCCGGAAATTCAGGAAGTGGCTGATTTTATTGGCGATTCGTTTGGGCTCGCTCAAAAGGCGAAGGAAACCGATGCAGACGTCATTTTGTTCTGCGGCGTTCACTTCATGGGAGAAAGTGCAAAAATTCTCAATCCCCAAAAGACGGTCATTATTCCTGATGAACGAGCCGGCTGTCCGATGGCGGATATGGTAAACGTAGACGGCCTGCGCAAGCTGAAAGCGCAGCATCCAAACGCAAAAGTGGTAGCCTACATCAATACTTCTGCGGACGTCAAAGCGGAAACGTACATCTGCTGTACATCGTCCAACGCCAAAAAGGTCATCGAATCCGTCGACAGCGACGAGATCATCTGGGTGCCGGACAAAAACCTGGGCCACTATGTATCCCGGTTCACCGACAAGAAGATGATCATTTGGGAAGGGTACTGCAACACGCATGACCAGCTTTCGGTCGAAGATATCATGACCTTGAAAGGGCAGCATCCGGAAGCGCTCGTCGTCGTCCATCCGGAGTGCCGTCCAGAGGTCGTGCAGCTGGCTGATTACGTAGGATCTACTACGGGCATTTTGAAATACTGCCGGGAGTCTTCCCACAAGGAGTTTATCATCGGGACGGAGGACGGCACGCGCTACATGCTGGAAAAAGACAGCCCGGATAAAACCTTTATGTTCGCTTCCAAATATTTGGTCTGTCCGAACATGAAGGTGAACAACCTGAAAAAATGCGTAGAGGCTCTGGAAAATATGAAGCCGGAGATTTTCGTACCGAAAGATGTGGCCGACGCTGCCCGGGCATCCCTCGAACGGATGCTGGAAGTGTCTCCGGAATAAGGGCTTGTGTGAATGGTTAGCTAAATAAAGGAGGGGCAAAGCCGGCTGGCTTCGCCCCTTTTTAATGGCCTTTTTACTTGTCGGTGCAGGGCTGGAGGTCCTTTCGGCGATAGATGCTGAGAAGCAGTCCAACTAGTGCCATTTGCTGGATAACGGGGGTGGTTCCATAGCTGATGAACGGCAAATTGACAGAGAGGGGAGGCAACAGACCGACAGCTATAAAGATACTCCAGAAATAAGGGATGAATAATAGTGCCATCAATCCGGACATCAACAGGGCGCCATATTGATCCTTCACTCGTTTTACAGCCTGAAGCATACGGATAAACAACGTATGGCGCTTGCTCCAATTCCAGTCAGTGAATATACCCGCTATGGCGACAATAAGCAGAAAGGAGCTTGGCACAGACACATTCAGCAGTGTGAAGCCCAGGTCCAAATGGAAAGCGCTATTCACCACAGTTCCTCCGTTGATGGTACAGAGCAGGAGAAGGATTGTTGAGAAGTAGAGGAGCTTGCTGTGCCGTTTCAATCTTCTGTAATCGGTAGAAAGAACGACAAGGAAGACAGCCACACCTGCCAGCATTCCCGCAAGCTGCCTTGTAAACATCCCGCCACGATCTTGCGCGAGACTAAGGGAGTACAGGGTTAGAAGACCGATCCCAACCAGAGCGGTTACGATGGCGAGGATGCTCCATTCCATACGGGGTGCGCTTGGTGAACATGCTTTCCGATGGTAACGGGATCGCCCATCTCAACAATCGCCTTTTCTATGGGCTCTTCCTCACTGTATCCAACTGCCTGATAGTCTCCGATTTTTTCTGCCAAGTGGCATTCCAGCTCAAGGGCAATCGTATCGTGCACCTCTTTATTGGCAACCTGCTGACAAACCTGCCGTATGTATTCGGTGCATTTTCCGGTGGTGTTCATGCATGTCCCTCCCCTAACACTTGATCCACTGCTCTGCGGAAAGAGTACCATTCCTGTCTTTCTTCTTTCAAATATGTTTTCCCGGCTTTGGTAATCTGGTAGTATTTCCGTTTTCGTTCGCCCTCTCCGTTACTCCAGTAGGATTCGACTATCCCTTTTGATTCCAAGGTGTGAAGGATCGGAAATAAGGTCCCTTCTTTTAGCGAGAGAATCCCGTCTGAGTTCCTTTCCATTTCTATGCTCATCTCGTAGCCGTACATAGGCTTGCGTTCCAGTAGAGTAAGGATGAGGATGACCTACGACGGCATCGGAGTAGGGGTTGGCTTTCCGTACCCTTCCTTGTAGGCATTGTCGATGTAGTCGCGGATTTCTTTGGTGGATTTGCCTGCTTCCTTCAGCTTGGAGGAAATGACGGCGATCTCCATGCAGACTCCACAGCGTGTACCGTGGTCATCCCAGACAATGGAGCCATCGGGAAGCTCCTCTTTGATAAAGCAGTTTCCGTTGTGCTGGTGGCCCGCACTATCACCGCAGCCGCAATAGCAAGGGATAGACGTTAAGAGTTCACGATTGGCGGCGGCTATTTGGTAGGATTGCACGATGACAGGATCCTGGTTGGCGAGGAATGCAGGCAACTGATTTGCGGAAGCAGTCATCTCCTGCAAGTCGCCGTTCGGCGCGTGCTGTGCATGCTTGGCGTGCTCCTGCCCGGCTTGGCCGGCCTGGCCGGAAGCTCCGCAGCCGGTCAGCAAGGCTGCCGTGATGATGCTGATGGCGAACCATGTTTGGCGTTTCATGTGGACAAACCTCCTCCCGCTCATTGTAACGCACGGGAAATTGGTAGCGCAAACGGTCAGAATGCAGAAAAGCATGACGAATGTCCATGCTGCTATGACGAAGCCTGTATAAATATGCCGTTTAAATCGTAATAAATCCTATTTACTTTCCGGTTGTCTGTCCGTATAATGAAAAACGGGAAGCGAATAAATCGGAATCATTATGAATTATGCGAGGGGTTGACTGGACAATGAAAAAGAGCCTGATGGCTTTATTGAGTATCTTGACCGCGGCAGGCATCGCGGGATGCGGAGCGGAGCAGACGGCGGGTACTCCAACTGGGGGAGCCGGGGAGAGCGCGGCGTCCAAGCCGAAGGTCTATACGACGATCTATCCGCTCGAATATGCTGCCAAACGGATCGGCGGAGATTACGTCGAGGTCACGAACCTGATTCCGCCCGGCGTGGAGCCGCATGATTACGAACCGACAGCCAAGGATATGGTCGCTCTGGCCACTGCGGACGTCTTTGCCTACAACGGCAGCGGCCTGGAGCTGTGGGTAGACAAGGCCGTAGAGAGCCTGGACAAAACCAAAACGACGGTCGTCAACGCGACGGAAGGAATGGATCTGCTCCAAGCCGCAGAGGAGGAGCATGAACACGAGGAAGAGTCTGCCGGCAAGTCTGAGTCCGAAGAGCACGATCACGGAGGCCTGGACCCCCACGTCTGGCTGGATCCAAGTAAGCTGAAGGAGGAGGCGGCGAAGGTAAAAGACGCCTTGGTGCAAAAAGACAAGGCGCACGCAGCCGACTACGAAAAAAACTTCCAGCAGCTCTCCGCTGATCTGGATCAGCTGGACAAAGAGTTCAAGGAGATGGTCGCCGCGTCTTCCAAAAAAGAATTCATGGTGTCGCACACGGCCTTTGGCTATTTGGCTCATCGCTACGGCTTGGAGCAGGTCGCTATCTCCGGTATCAATCCGGCAGACGAACCGTCCCCGTCCGAATTGAAGGAATTGGTGGAGCATGTGAAAGAGCATCAGATTTCTTACGTTCTGTTTGAGACGCTCGTATCTCCGAAAGTGGCGGAGGTCATCGCCAGGGAGGCAGGCGTGCAGACCGCTACGCTCAACCCGCTGGAAGGCTTGACGGAGGACGATGTCGAAGCTGGCCGTGACTACCTGTCGATCATGCACGATAACGCCGAGACGCTGCGAGCGGCGCTGAAATAAAGGGGAATAATGAGGATGTCGCTCTTGTGGGGCGGCATCTTTCTCGTAAACGGCGCTCGTCGCAGTCGCAGTTTTTGTCCCTTGCCTACTTGTGATGCAACCGGAAACGTAGTAGGATGAAGGGAATCAAATCAGAACAAATCCGATTTAAGGAATGATCGATTCATGGAACAGACCATACCAGGAGAAACGGTGGTTAAGCTCACGGACGTCTCCTTCCAATACGATGAGAAAGTGGTTCTCGACCAGGTGACGTTCTCCCTCGATCGCGGAGATTTTGTCGGCATCGTCGGCCCGAATGGCTCTGGAAAATCGACGCTGATGAAGCTGATTCTCGGGTTGCTGTCTCCCACCAAAGGGACGGTGGAGCTGTTCGGGCAGCCTTTGAGCAAATTCCGCGACTGGAGCCGGATCGGTTATGTCGCGCAGCAGGTTGCTCACGGTGCCGGCGGCTTTCCGGCTACTGTGCGGGAAGTGGTCGCTTCCGGCCTGGTCGGCAAGGTTGGGCTCTTTCGGCGGTTGAAGTCCCATCATCACGAAAAGGTACGGGACGTGGTGGAGAGAGTGGGCCTGACAGCCAAGCTGGATCAGCGGATCGGCAGCCTGTCAGGCGGTCAGCTGCAGCGTGTGTTTATCGCTCGGGCGCTGGTGGCAGAGCCGGAGCTTTTGATTCTGGACGAACCGACCGTCGGGGTAGATCAGGAGTCGATTGAGCAATTTTACACTCTGCTTCGCTCCTTGAAGGAAGAAAGCGGCTTGACCATGATGATTGTCAGCCACGATGTCGGGGTGATGAGCCAATGGGTAAACAAAGTCGCTTGCGTCCAGCAGAGAATTCACTTCCACGGAACCGCGCATGAGTTTGCGCACAATCACGAACAAATTTTGGCGCATATGTACGGAGATTCCGTGAAGCTGCTGTCTCACCACCATTAATGGTGCAACATGAAAAAGAAGGAGCATGACCATGCTGGCTGATTGGTGGCAGTATGATTTTTTGAGGTATACCTTGTTTTCGGGGATTTTGATTGGACTGATCTGTCCGATCCTGGGTACGTTTTTGATCGTGCGCCGCTTGTCGATGATGGCAGACGGCCTGTCCCACGTGACGCTCTCCGGTGTCGCGGCGGGAATGCTTGTCTCCAAAAAAGTCGCTTTTTTCTCCGCTGTGAACCCACTGTTCTTCGGCATGCTGTTTGCCGTGGTGGGGTCGCTGTTCATCGAGCGGCTGCGCAAGGTGTACAAAGCCTATCAGGACCTGGCGATTCCCATCGTTTTATCGAGCGGCCTGGGCTTGTTCACCGTGCTGATCAGCGTGGCTGACGGGTTTAATACGGACTTGTACTCTTACTTATTCGGGAAAATCGTCACGGTCTCCATCGAAGACTTGTACGCGCTCGTCGGCGTGGCGGTCGTCGTGCTGGGGACGGTTTTGTTGATTTACAAGGAGCTGTTCGCGGTGTCGTTCGACGAAGAATTCGCCCGCGTCTCTGGCGTTGCGAGAAGAGCGATCAACCTGTGGTTTATGGTGCTCGTGGCCTTGACGATCGCTGCGTCCATGCGGATCGTCGGCGTGCTCCTGATCTCCGCCCTGATCAACCTGCCGGTGGCCGCCAGCCTGCAGATCGGGGGAAGCTTTCGCCAGACAATTTTCTTTTCCATCGTGTTTGCGGAAATAGCTGTTTTGGGCGGATTGTATTTTTCCTATCTGCTGGACTGGGCTTCTGGTGGTACAATTGTCTTAATGGCGGTATTGATTTTGCTCATTGTACTGGGTGCCAAAAAACTGCGGAGTCTCATGCGATGAAAGCTAGGTCAACCATGTGATGACAAGAGGAAGGAGAGTTTGTCGATGAAAGTAGAAGAAGCGCTGCAGATTTTGAAGGATCATGGATTCAAATATACCGGCAAGCGGGAGGAGATGATCCGCATCTGCGCGGCTGAAAAGAGATACCTTTCTGCCAAGGATATTATGGAACGGATCAAGGAGCTGTATCCCACCCTCAGCTTTGATACGGTTTATCGCAATCTCTCCACCTTTGTGGAGCTGGGGATTCTCGAGGAGACAGAGCTGGACGGCGAGGGGAAATTTCGTCTGGCCTGCTCGACAGATGGCCATCACCACCATCACGTCATTTGTACGGAATGCGGCAAGACGTCTTCGCTGCCTGGCTGTCCGATGAACATCATGTCGGCGGCTCCCGACGATTTTCAGGTGACGGGCCACAAATTTGAGGTGTACGGAACTTGCAAGGATTGTGTGGCGCACGCCAATGTAAGATAACGGGTTTGGGGGGAGCATTCGCGGGAAAGCGGATGCTCTTTTTGTTGTCTTTTCCCGCGTCGGAGGTTTTCTTATCGAACGCCGGCAGGATTTGCTATAATGAGTGGGAAATCATCAGAGGAGAGAAGGGACGCGAGGATGATTCCCCGCTATATCGTCGATTTTGATTTGCAAGCGCTCCCCCGGAAAAAGGCGAAGGTAGCGATCATCGGAGCCGGAATCGCCGGATTGTACACAGCGCTGCAAACGAGTGAATATGCAGATGTGGTATTGATCAGCAAAAAAGGATTGGATGACAGCAACACGCGCTGGGCCCAGGGGGGTATTGCAGCGGTGACTGCCAAATCCGATTCACCTGAGTTGCACCGACAGGACACACTGATCGCCGGTGCGGGACTTTGCTCGTACGATGCGGTGGAAGTTCTGGTAAATGAGGGCCCGGATCGCCTGAAAGAACTGATTGCATACGGTACGGAGTTTGACCGGGATGAAGCAGGGCAGTATGAGCTGACCAAGGAGGGCGCCCACAGCAAACGGCGCATTTTGCACGCCAACGGGGATGCGACGGGCGCGGAAATCGTCCGGGCCTTGTCTGCGCGCGTCCTGGAGCAGCCGAATATTACCATTCTGGAAAATCATTTTGCGATCGATGTCGTGACGCAGCATGACGAGTGCGTAGGGGTGATCGTGAGGAAGCCGAATGGGGAGCTCTTTTTTCTGGAGGCGGATGCGACTGTGCTGGCTACGGGCGGTGCAGGCCAGTTGTATCGCTACACGACCAACCCGGATATCGCCACTGCAGACGGAATCGGCATCGCGTATCGGGCAGGCGCCCGCTTCAAGGATGTCGAGTTCATCCAGTTTCACCCGACCGCTCTCTATTACCCGGGCGCACCTCGCTTTTTGATCTCCGAAGCGGTTCGGGGCGAAGGGGCGATTTTGCGCAACAGCAGCGGCGAGCGTTTTATGGACAAGTACCATCCGCAAAAAGAGCTGGCCCCCCGCGATGTGGTGGCCCGCGCGATCGTCTCCGAGATGGAGAAGGCGAATGCTACCCACGTTTTTCTGGATATTACGCATGAGTCGGCAGAACTGATCAGGCATCGCTTCCCGACGATCTACCAATTTTGCCTGCAGTACGGCCTGGATATGGTGACGGACTGGATCCCTGTCGCTCCGGCCAGCCATTATATTATGGGCGGCGTGGGAACGGATTTGAACGGAGAGACGTCGACCAGGAGGCTGTTTGCGTGTGGCGAGGCGTCTTGCACAGGGGTCCATGGCGCCAACCGTCTGGCCAGCAACTCGCTGTCTGAAGCGGTCGTGTTCGGGTACCGGATTTCCGAGCGGATCCGCAGGCTTCCGGAATTGCCGGCCATCGAGCCGTTGACCGCCGCCGCCAGTCGCCGCCAGCACCGTTCTGCGAATACGCGCGAACAGAGGGTAAAGCTGCAAAAGCTCATGCTCCGCTACGTCAGCGTAAAGCGGGAGAAAAAAGGCCTGCAAAAGGCGCTGGACGAGCTGCAGCGCATGGCGGAGCGCGATCAGGCGCTTCCGGCGGCACGGGAAGATTTTGAGTACCTGAACTTGTTGACTGCGGCACTGCTGACGACCCGGGCAGCCCTCCTGCGGGAGGAGAGCCGGGGGGGACATTACCGCAACGATTTTCCTGACAAGGATGACTTAATTTGGCGCAAGCACCTGGTTCAGTCCGCTCGCGGTGGCGTCGAGGAGGAGAGTGGCAAGAACGATGTGGAATAAGCGGGAGCTGCAACGAAAAATAGAAGACTGGCTGCAAGAGGATGTGGGCTTTGGCGACATTACCACGATGAGCACGATCCCTGAGAGCGAGCAGGGGGTAGGGATTCTCTACGCCAAGGAAGCGGGGATTGTGGCCGGTCTGCCGATCGCCCGGCAAGTGTTTGCGACGGTGGATCCCGACCTGATTTTCACCGCAAAAGCAGAGGAAGGCGCGCGCGTAGAATACGGCCAGCTGATTGCGGAAGTCAGCGGCTCCGTCCGTTCGATTTTGAGCGGAGAGCGCCTGGCTCTCAATCTGCTGCAGCGTCTCTCAGCTATCGCGACGAAAACGAACGAGTACGTCCAGGCGGTAGCGGGAACCAAGGCGAGGGTCGTGGATACCCGCAAGACGACGCCGGGCCTGCGTTTTCTGGAAAAATACGCGGTTCGCATCGGAGGCGGACACAATCACCGTTTTGCCTTGTACGATGCTGTCATGATCAAGGACAACCACATCAAGGGCGCAGGCGGGATTGCGCAGGCGGTCGCTGCGGCACGGGCGGCCATTCCGCATACGATGACGGTCGAGGTCGAGGCAGAGACGCTGGAGCAGGTACAGGCGGCGTTGGACGCAGGAGCCGATATCATCATGCTGGACAACATGTCGAACGAGCAAATGGCCGAGGCTGTGCGGCTGATCGACGGGCGGGCTGCCGTGGAGGCATCCGGCGGAGTCAATCTGGATACGATCGGCTCGATTGCAAAGACGGGCGTCGATATCATTTCGGTCGGGGCACTGACGCATTCGGTCAAGGCGTTTGACATCAGTCTGGATCTGAATACGCGAAAGCGCTGAGGGGCAACCGCCATGCTACTGGTGATGGACATCGGCAATTCCACTATTGTCATGGGGCTGTACCACGGGGACGAGCTGCGCCGGCATTGGCGGGTGGCTACGGACCGGAACAAGACCGAGGATGAGTACGGCATGCTGGTCACGAGTCTGTTTCAGCACGGGGGACTGGAGCTGGCGCAGGTGAGCGGCGTCATTATTTCTTCCGTGGTGCCCCCGCTGAACTATACCATTGAGCGGATGTGCGAGAAGTATTTGCATCAAAAGCCGTTAATTGTCGGCCCGGGAATCAAGACAGGGCTGAACATCAAATACGAGTATCCGCGGGAAGTGGGATCGGACCGGATCGTCAATGCGGTGGCAGCCATTCACCATTACGGCGCGCCGCTGATTGTGGTCGACTTCGGGACGGCTACGACTTTTTGCTACGTGGACGAGCGCGGCCAGTATTGGGGCGGGGCCATTGCGCCGGGGATCGTGATTTCCAGCGAAGCGCTGGTCAGCCGTGCCGCCAAGCTGCCGCGCATTGAAATCGCCAAGCCGGCGAGTGTCGTGGGGCGCAATACGATTGCGGCCATGCAGGCGGGCATTTACTACGGATTTGTCGGACAGGTAGAGGGCATCGTTCGCCGCATCATCGCAGAGTACGGGACGGAGCCCACAGTGGTTGCGACAGGTGGACTTGCCTCCCTGGTGGCCGACGAGACGACGTGCATCCACGTGGTCGATCCTTATCTGACGTTAAAAGGATTGCGTTTGATCTACCAGCGGAATCAATAGGCAGGAAAAGCTGCAGCTTCGTCTTGGGAATGGACTCTCGTGTGTGGGACCTCCCCTTGAGGAGCTTGCGGCTTTTTGTGCGCTGGGGCATCTCCTGCGTCCAGGGCTTGGCAATGCCAAGCGTTCCCTGACGTCCGGTGCCCGGTAGCAAGTACACCGGCACACCTGCGTCCTCCACACCGGCATACCTGCGCATCTCCGCACCACCACACCTGTACTTTTATCATTTCTAAATGGTTTGGACTCGTGTCGGGTGAGTTTTCGGTAAGCGCTTTCGTATTTGCTTGCAAAAAATGACTTCCGGGTCGCCGGGATCGAGGTTGTCGATCGTGCCGCTCTGGACGTAGTGCAGCTTACGGCAAAGATGCTGCATCCGCTTGTTGGAAAGATTCGTGGAGGTGAACAGCTTCGCTCCGGGACAGACAGCTTCCATGTGGAGCATGAGGTCTTCACCGATCCCTTGATTCTGGTAGCGGGGATGTACGACGAGGTATTGAATAAAGCTTTGCTGAAAAAAACTCTGATTCATGATCACAAAACCGGTGATTTCCGCAGCGACATAGGAGACGTAGCAATGACCGGAAGCTACGGACTCGCCAAGCTCTTTCGCGCGGCTGGTATTGCCCAGCACAATGGCATCGATTCGACAGATGGCGGAGACGTCTTGCATGGCAGCGTGACGGATCATCGTCATGATCGGCAACATCCTTTCCACAGGTAAATGATAAAATTTAGGTATACAAGATGAACACAAGACATAAAAATAAAGGAGCCAACGCAGCTGCAGCGGCCAGGCTCCTGAGACAAGATGCTGTGGAACCCCACGGCGCGCATGTTAACAAACCAGCAAACTCACCGTCGGGCGGTCAACTCAGGAGGTGGGTTTTCGCTTGTTGCAGCTTCTCTTCCACCAGCGGAAAAGCTTCCTGCTGCTAAACCAGAGGCTTAGCAGAGTGGCTAATACTTTCAGGCAAAAGTAAAGCGTGCCGAGCGTGACCATCAGCATCATCCCCTTTCCCAACCGGGCAGGGTACAGTTGTTCTCCATAGTCCATATGCGCCGAATATGGAAAATAACCCCCGAAACTTGAAGCGGCATGGAGGGAGCCGAGGGAGTATTTTCAGGTATCGCAGGCAATGATAATCGAAAGGTTCGCTCCAAAACGGTTGGAAAAGAAAAAAGTGATTATTTTCGTTGACAAGTGCTGTTTCACAGGATACAATGGCTATTGTGTCTGATAGCGATGTGTTATACAGTTAAACTTTTTAAATAAAGTTGAAAAATTGTTGCGTGCAACAACGAAATCTGATAACATGGTAATTCCGTGAGAGAAACAACACGGATCGCTTTGATCCTTTATCATACATGGATGGATGTCCGAGCGGCCGAAGGAGCACGATTGGAAATCGTGTAGGCGGGGTAGACCCGTCTCGTGGGTTCAAATCCCACTCCATCCGCCATCAGCACTTTTACATATATGGCCCGTTGGTGAAGCGGTTTAACACAGCAGCCTTTCACGCTGTCATACAGGGGTTCGAATCCCCTACGGGTCACCATAAACCACCCGCAAAGTGAAGTGGATGCTTCGCAGTATCACCACCTACTTTGCGGGGGCCCCGACAACCAGTTGGGGGATTGCGGAGGCTTAGCTCAGCTGGGAGAGCATCTGCCTTACAAGCAGAGGGTCGGCGGTTCGATCCCGTCAGCCTCCACCATCATATTAGTCGACGAAAAACGCGATGTGCGTCGTAATGTCGACACCTGACCATTCACGGTCTTCGTCGCGGGATGGAGCAGCTCGGTAGCTCGTCGGGCTCATAACCCGAAGGTCGCAGGTTCAAATCCTGCTCCCGCAACCAATTTTTCTCTTGTACGACCTTGATTAACTTCAAGTTCAAGAGAGATCGTAGTACCCGCAGGGTGCAACCAATTTTCAAATTCATATGGAGCTGTGGTGAAGTTGGAGTTCACGCCGGTCTGTCACACCGGAAGTCGCGGGTTCGAGTCCCGTCAGCTCCGCCATTTCTACATCAATGGTTCATTTGGCGAAATAATCGTACGAGCCATTAGCTCAGTTGGTAGAGCATCTGACTTTTAATCAGAGGGTCGAAGGTTCGAGTCCTTCATGGCTCACCAGTATTTATTCCCGGACAGCGAGGCGCAGGTTGGCAAAGCGCGGCTGATC
>Ga0255334_1000100_pt1 | contig 96348 bp, 90 predicted proteins | sample EtOH5_35cm_T3_12_FD_202080 | JGI IMG/M metagenome (GOLD analysis project Ga0255334, IMG submission 202080) | Sandy soil microbial communities from University of British Columbia, Vancouver, Canada - EtOH5_35cm_T3_129 | ecosystem: Engineered > Artificial ecosystem > Sand microcosm > Unclassified ...
CAAAAACCCTGCATCACAATCTCAACAACACCCTGACGCGGGGTGGAGCAGCCCGGTAGCTCGTCAGGCTCATAACCTGAAGGTCACAGGTTCAAATCCTGTCCCCGCACCCAAGGCCCTAGACCGTAACACCCACCCTGTCCGCGCGCGGTCAGGGCTTTTTTGTACCTCCGCGTGCAATCCAGAGTGGCATTCCGGCAACGCTCGAAGCCGGAAGCGCGAATTTTTATGGCCTTGGCCGCCTTACAGCCGATTTTCTCCGTTCAAAGCCCATAGCGCATGGCGCGGTTTTGCGTCATGACTTCCGTTGGAAGGACGCGGGCCGACTATCAGCCCGTCGATTGAGGTGTTTGAGGATAATATGGCGAACGGTGTCGTTAAGTGGTTCAACCCGGCCAAGGGCTTTGGTTTCATTCAGCCCGAGGACGGCGGCCAGGACGTGTTCGTCCACATCGCCGCGGTTGAACGTTCGGGCCTGGCTGGCCTGAATGAAGGTGACCTGGTCAATTACGAGCTGGAAGAAGATCGTCGCTCGGGCAAGACCTCGGCCGGCAACCTGCGCGTCACGGGCCAAGGCGCCGTGCCGGCCGGTGGCGGCGCCCGCGGTGGCCCCGGTGGCGCTCGTCCGCCGCGCAGCTTCGACGCCCCGCGTGGCGGCGGCTACGGTGGTGGTGGCGGTGGCGGCGGTGAAGCCGGCACGGGCGTCGTGAAGTGGTTCAACACCACCAAGGGCTTTGGCTTCATCCAGCCGGACAACGGCGGTGGCGACATTTTCGTGCACATCTCGGCCGTGGAACGCGCCGGCCTGCGCGGCCTGAACGAAGGCCAGCAAGTCGGTTACGAGCTTGAACAGGACCGCCGCTCGGGCAAGACCTCGGCCGGCAACCTGCGCATCCTCTAAGGGTGCGAATTCGAAAAGGCCGCCCGGACGGAGGGCCTTTTCAGAGACTTTTGAGGGGCCCCGCCGACGTGCGAACGTCGGACGGGGCCTTTCGGCGTCTGGACAAGCTTTACCGGTGGCCGCTTTGGCGCTCCCGGCGGGCCGGCTCGGGCCACCCGGCGATGAAAAAGGCCGCCCGGCATGGGGCGGCCTTTCAACATTCTGGATGGGGGCGAGGCTGACCGTCAGGTCCCCTAAAGCGCCCGTTCCGAAGCCGCCTGGTTCACGCTCAGCGCCGTCAGGTTGACGATGCCGCGCGCCGTGACACTGGGCACCAGCACGTGCAGCGGCTTGCTCATGCCCAGCAGGATCGGGCCGACCAGCAGGGACTCCGTGGCGGCGCTGAGCAGGGTCAGGGCGATATTGGCCGCGTCGAGCGTCGGCATGACCAACAGGTTGGCCGAGCCTTTCAGCGGGCTGTCGGCGACCATGCGCTCGCGCAGGTGCTGGCTGAGGGCGGCGTCGGCGTGCATCTCGCCGTCGACCTCGAGCTCCGGCGCCTGCTCGCGCAGGATCGCCAGGGCCTCGCGCATCTTGCGGGCGGTCGGCGAATTGCTGGCGCCGAACGAGGAGTGCGAGAGCAGGGCGGCCTTGGGCGTCAGACCGAAACGCCGCACGGCCTCGGCGGCCAGCTGGGTGCACTCGGCGACCTGTTCGGCGGTCGGGTCGACGTTCACGTGGGTGTCGCAGAAGAACAGCGTGCCGTTGTCGAGGATCAGGGTCGACAGGGCGTAGACCCGGCTGACGCTCTCCCGGCGCGGGATGATCGGCAGGGCGTAGGTCATGTGCTGCCACCAGTCGCCGCTGCCGCCGACCAGGGCGGCCTCGACATAGCCCGACGACAGCAGCATCGAGGCGGCCACGGTGCGACGGCCCTCGACGCGACGCTCGGCGGCGGTCGGCGGCACGCCGCGGCGACCCACCAGCTTCTGATAGTCGGCGACCAGCGGCCCGAACAGGTCCTTGTCGGTATAGGGGTCGACGATCTCGACCTTACCGCCCAGGTCCAGGCGCAGGCCCATCTCGGCGACCTTGGCCTTGATCACTTCGCGACGGCCGACCAGCACGGGATGGGCCAGGCCTTCATCGACGACGGTCTGGACGGCGCGCAGCACGCGTTCGTCCTCGCCCTCGGCATAGGCCACCTTGACCGGGGCCTTGCGCGCGCGCTCGAACACCGGGCGCATCAGCTGGCCCGAGCGGTAGACGAAGAGCTCCAACTCCGCCTGGTAGGCGTCGAAGTCGGTGATCGGCCGGGTGGCCACGCCGCTGTCCATGGCCGCCTTGGCGACGGCCGGCGCGATCTGCAGGATCAGGCGCGGGTCGAACGGCTTGGGAATGATGTATTGCGCGCCGAACACCGGGGCGACGCCGCCATAGGCCGAGGCGACGACTTCGGAGGCCTCGGCGCGGGCCAGTTCGGCGATCGCCTCGACGGCCGCGACCTTCATCGCCTCGTTGATCTCGCTGGCCCCGACGTCCAGGGCGCCCCGGAAGATGAAGGGGAAGCAGAGGACGTTGTTGACCTGATTGGCGTAGTCGCTGCGGCCGGTGGCCATGATGGCGTCGGGACGGGCGGCATAGACCAGCTCGGGCAGGATCTCCGGCTCCGGGTTGGCCATGGCGAGGATCAGCGGGTTCGGCGCCAGCAGCGGCAGCCACTCGGCCTTGAACACCCGCGGAGCCGACAGGCCCAGGAAGATGTCGGCGCCGGCGATGACCTCCGACAGGGTGCGAGCGTCTGTCTGGCGCGCATAGCGGGCCATGTTGTCGAGCATGTCGTCGTCGCGACCGGCGTACACGACGCCCTTGATGTCGGTCAGGGTGACGTTCTCGACCGGCAGGCCCATCGAGACCAGCAGGTCGACGCAGGCCAGGGCCGCCGCGCCGGCGCCCGAGGTGACCAGCTTGACGTCCTTGAGGCTCTTGCCCTGGACCAGCAGGGCGTTGCGGACGGCCGCGGCGCAGACGATGGCGGTGCCGTGCTGGTCGTCGTGGAAGACCGGGATGTTCATCCGCTCGCGCAGGGTGCGCTCGATGATGAAGCACTCGGGGGCCTTGATGTCCTCGAGATTGATGCCGCCGAAGGTGGGCTCCAGCGCCGCCACCACTTCGATGAAGCGGTCGGGGTCGTTGGCGTCGACCTCGATATCGAAGACGTCGATGCCGGCGAACTTCTTGAACAGGACGGCCTTGCCCTCCATCACCGGCTTGCTGGCCAGCGGGCCGATATTGCCCAGGCCCAGCACGGCGGTGCCGTTGGAGATCACGGCCACCAGATTGCCGCGCGCGGTGTAGTCGCGGGCCTTGTCAGGATCGGCGGCGATGGCTTCGCAAGGCGCGGCGACACCGGGGGAATAGGCCAGGCCCAGGTCGCGCTGGGTGGCCATCCGCTTGGTGGCCTCGATGGCCAGTTTCCCGGGCCGCGGCAGACGGTGGTAATCCAGCGCCGCCTTACGGAAATCCTCGTCCATCGGTGTCCCTCTTGAAGCATCTGCGCGCACGCGGCGCGGCCCGTCTCTGTCGCGAGCCGTCACGGGTCAAGCTATAGGGGTCTAGCTACCGGGGATGGCCCGGTTTTCCAACCCTGCGCGCGCCTTTGGCGTCGCGTGCGATGATGACGTTAGCGAAAAGGGGCGCGCCAAATCCCTGCGATAAGTAATAATTCTATTATATAGTGCCTCTGCTTCGGGCGCCCGCCGCCCCGTTCCTCGGCGCTGTTCCTTCCCGCGCCGCCTCGAGGGGCATGGTGCTGGACAGGGCGCCCGGAGCGACCGAGCATCGACTCGGCAATGAGATCCGAGGGCGGAGCATGAGCGGACTGACGACACACATCCTCGACCAGGCGGCCGGAAAGCCGGCGGCCGGCGTGACGGTTCGGGTGTCGCGGCGCGAGGGTTCGCACGTCTCGCTGCTGGCGGAATACCGCACGGACGCCGACGGTCGTGCGCGGCTTGTCGCCGGCGAGGACCTGGAGGTCGGCGCCTATCGCCTGGAATTCGCGATCGGCGCGCATTTCGCGGCGTCCGGCCTGCCGGTCACCGCCCCGCCGTTCCTGGACGTGGTGGTCATCGATTTCGCCGTCTCGAACGTCGACCAGCACTGGCACGTGCCGCTGCTGGTTTCGCCGTACGGCTATTCCACCTACCGGGGCAGCTGATGGGCGAGACGATCCGCTTTCTGCTGGACGGTGAGGTCCGAGAAGTCCGTGGGGCGAACCCGACGACGACCCTGCTGGAGCACCTGCGCGGGCCAATGCGCCGGACCGGGACCAAGGAGGGCTGCGCCGAGGGCGACTGTGGGTCTTGCACCGTGCTGGTGGGCGAGGCGGACGGCGAGGCCGTGGCCTGGCGTGCGGTCAATAGCTGCATCCAGTTCCTGCCCATGCTGCACGGCAAGGCGCTGCTGACGGTCGAGAGCCTGGCCAAAGGGGGCGCGCTGCATCCGGTGCAGCAGGCGATGGTCGACAAGCACGGCTCGCAGTGCGGCTTCTGCACGCCGGGCATCGTCATGTCGCTGTACGGTCGCGCGATCGCGGCCAAGGGCGCGGCCGCGCCGGTCGGCGAGGTGCTGGCTGGGAACCAGTGCCGCTGCACCGGCTATGGCCCGATCCTTGAGGTGGCCAAGGGCGTGGAGGCGGAGGCGGCGCCACAGGTCGATCTGTCGGCCGTGCGCGACGAGACGATGCTGAGCCTCAGCTATGAGGACGAAATCCACGGCGTCACCCGCACGTGGCTGTCGCCGCGCACCGTCGATGAACTTGCTCAGGCCTATCTGGAACATCCCGACGCGACGATCGTGGCCGGCGCGACCGATGTCGGCCTGTGGGTCACCAAGCAGCGGCGTCCGCTGCCGACCCTGATCAGCGTGTCCGAGGTCGCTGAACTGAAGGGGCTGCAGGCTACCGCCGAAGGCCTGCGTATCGGCGCCGGCGTCCGCTATGTCGACGCGATCGAGGCGGTGGCCAAGCTCTATCCGGACCTCGCCGTCATGATGCGGCGGCTGGGCTCCACCCAGGTGCGCAACAGCGGCACGATCGGCGGCAACATCGCCAACGGCTCGCCGATCGGCGACATGCCGCCGGCGCTGATCGCGGCGGGGGCGACCCTGGTGCTGCGCCGGGGCGGCGAGCGGCGCGAGCTGGCGCTGGAAGACTTCTTCCTCGACTACGGCAAGCAGGACCGCCGGCCCGGCGAGTTCGTCGAGGCGGTGATCACGCCGAAGCTGGACGCCGGCCGGATCTTCAAGGTCTTCAAGCTGTCGAAGCGCTTCGATCAGGACATATCAGCGGTGTGCGGAGCCTTCTCGCTGGCGGTCGAGGGCGGCGTGGTCGTCGACGCCCGCATCGCCTTCGGTGGCATGGCCGGCACGCCGAAGCGGGCCAAGGCCTGCGAAGCGGCGCTGATCGGTCAGCCCTGGACCGAGGCGACGGTCGAGGCGGCGATGGCCGCGCTCGACACCGACTACGCGCCGATGAGCGACATGCGCGCCTCCGCCGCCTACCGATCGCTGACCGCCAGGAACATGCTGCGCAAGGTGTTCCTGGAGAGCCAGGACACAACTGCGGAAACCCGCGTGGTTCCGGAGAGCGCGCATGGCTGATTCCGCCGCCAGCGCCCCCGTTCAGGCCGCTGCCTTTCAAGGCGTCTCCGCGCCGTTGCCACATGACAGCGCGGCGCGCCACGTCGCGGGCTCGGCGATCTATATCGACGACATGCCCGAGCCGGCCGGCCTGTTGCACGTGGCCTTCGGTATGAGCGCCAAGGCGCACGCCAGGATCACCAGGATGGACCTGTCGGCCGTCCGCGCCGCGCCAGGCGTGGTGCTGGTGCTGTCGGCCGAGGACATTCCCGGCGAGAACGACGTCAGTCCGGTCCTTCACGACGACAAGCTGTTCGCTGATGGCGAGGTTTATTGTGTCGGCCAGAGCCTGTTCGCCGTGGCCGCCGCCTCGATCGCCGCCGCTCGCGCCGCCGTCGGCAAGGCCGTCGTCGACTACGAAGACCTGCCCGTCGCCGTCAACATCGCCGCCGCGCGCGAGATGGACCTGAAGATCGAGGCCAGCCAGCGCATGACGCGGGGCGACGCCCGGGCCGCGCTGGCGACGGCGCCGCGCCGCGTCCAGGGCCGGTTCGCGATCGGCGGTCAGGACCACTTCTATCTCGAAGGCCAGGTGGCGCTGGCGACGCCGGGCGAAGGGGGCGATGTCCATATCTGGTCGTCGACCCAGCATCCCAGCGAGGTGCAGCATCTGGTGGCGCGGGTGCTGGATCGCCCACACACCGCCGTCACCGTCGAGGTGCGCCGCATGGGCGGCGGTTTCGGCGGCAAGGAGACGCAAGCCTCGCTGTTCGCCGCCGCCGCCGCCCTGGTCGCGGTGAAGACCGGCCGCGCCGCCAAGTGCCGCCCGGACCGTGACGAGGACATGGTCATGACCGGCAAGCGGCATGACTTCGAGGTCGCCTACGACGTCGGTTTCGACGACGAGGGTCGGCTGACGGGTCTGGCGCTGGAGCTGGCCTCGCGCTGTGGCGCGACGACCGACCTGTCCATGGCGATCAACGACCGAGCGATGTTCCACGCCGACAACACCTACTTCCTGCCGGCGGTCGAGATTCTCTCGCACCGGTTCAAGACCCACACAGTGTCCAACACCGCCTTCCGGGGTTTCGGTGGACCGCAAGGCATGCTGGCCATCGAGCGGGTGATGGACGCCGTCGCCGCCGAGGTCGGGATCGACCCGCTGGAGGTGCGCCGCCGCAACCTCTATGGCGGCGAGGGCCGCAACCTCACGCCCTACCATCAGGTGGTGGAAGACAATGTCGCGCCGCAACTGATCGACGAGCTCTCGGCCTCCTGCGCCTACGAGGACCGCCGTCGCGAGATCGAGGCGTTCAATCGGACCAGCCCGGTGCTGAAGAAGGGCATCGCCCTGACGCCCGTGAAGTTCGGCATCTCGTTCACCACGACCCACCTGAACCAGGCCGGGGCGCTGATCCACCTCTATGCCGACGGCTCGATCATGCTGAACCACGGCGGGACCGAGATGGGGCAGGGGCTGAACATCAAGGTCGCGCAGATCGTCGCCAACGCCTTCCAGGTCGAGATCGGCCGCGTGAAGATCACCGCGACCGTCACCGACAAGGTGCCCAACACCTCGGCGACCGCCGCCTCGTCGGGCGCGGACCTGAACGGCATGGCGGCCCTGAACGCGGCCGAGACCATCAAGGCGCGCCTCGTGGCGTTCGCCGCCGCGAAGTGGGGCGTGGATCCCACCGAGGTGGCGTTCACGCCGGACGGCGTTCGTGTCGGGGCCGAGACCTTTGAGTTCGGCTGGTTCGCCCGCCAGGCCTATCTGGCGCGGACCTCGCTGTCGGCGACCGGCTACTACGCCACGCCCAAGATCCACTATGACCGCGCGACGCACACGGGCCGGCCGTTCTACTACTTTGCCTATGGCGCGGCCTGCAGCGAGGTGCTGATCGACACCCTGACCGGCGAGATGAAGGTCACCCGCGCCGACATCCTGCACGACGTCGGCAAGTCGCTGAATCCGGCGATCGACCTTGGCCAGATCGAGGGCGGTTTCATCCAGGGCATGGGCTGGCTGACGACGGAGGAGCTGGTCTACGACGTGCAAGGCCGCCTGCGGACCCACGCGCCCTCGACCTACAAGATCCCGACCATCGGCGACCGCCCGGCGCACCTGGACGTTCGCCTGTGGAAGGCCGGCCGCAATGTCGAGGCCACGGTGCACCGCTCCAAGGCCGTGGGCGAGCCGCCGCTGATGCTGGCGATTTCGGTCTACTGCGCGATCAACCACGCGGTGGCCAGCGTCGGGGACTACAAGGTCCTGCCGCAACTGGACGCGCCGGCGACGCCCGAGACCATCCTGATGGCCTGCGAAGACGTCCGGAGACGCGCTCGTGCGTAACTGGGCGCGCGCCGCGCTTGCTCGCCTCGACGCGCACGACGAGGCGGCCCTGGTCACCGTGCTGGCCACCGAGGGCTCGGCCCCGCGCGAGGCCGGGACCAAGATGGTCGTGTGGCGCGGCGGACAGTCCGGCACGATCGGCGGCGGCAATCTGGAATACCGTGTCGCTGACCAGGCGCGACGGATGCTGGACGGCGGCCAGGCCCATTTCGCGATCCAGGACTACCCCTTGGGCCCGCTGCTGGCCCAGTGCTGCGGCGGCCGCGTGCGCCTGTTCCTGGAGCGCCTGAACGACAACAGCCGCGACTGGCTGACCGAGGCCGCCAGGCGGATGGACGCCGCCCAGCCGTTCGAGGTCCGCACGCGCTTCGATCCCGGCCTGCTGACCAAGGTGGTCGCGCCGATCATGGCCACCGATGGCGACGGCCCGGCGGTCTCCTTCGGCGAGGTCCAGGCCACCGCGCGCGGGGCGCGACCGGAGCTTGGCGACGTGATGGTCGAGCGCGCCGACGCGCCGCGTCCGCCGCTGCTGCTGTTCGGCGCCGGCCATGTCGGCCAGGCGATCGCCAGAGCTTTCGAGCCGCTACCGTTCCGCCTCTTCTGGTACGACACCCGCCCTGAGACCGCCGACATCCCGGGTGTCACGGTGCTAGCGCCCGCCGAGGTCGCCGCCAAGGCCATGGGCGCGAGCCCCGACGCCTACGGTCTGGTTCTCTCCCACGACCACGCGCTCGACTACGCGCTGGTCTCGGCCGGCCTGGCGGGTGGCGGATTTTGTTTCTTCGGCGTCATAGGTTCGAAGACCAAGCGCGCTAGGTTCATGAGCCGGCTGCGCGACGACGGGTTCTCGGAGGCGGTGCTGACCCGCCTGACCAGTCCCATCGGCCTGCCGCAGCTGAAGAGCAAGGCGCCGGAGGTGATCGCGGTCTCGGTGGCGGCCGACCTCCTGATGCGCCAGGAAGCGGCGCGCATTCGAAACGACGAGAGCGCCAGTGCAAGCTTATAGGGCGTCGATCCTCCACCTCGTGGATGATCCGACCAAGAACGCGGAAGCCGTGGCCTTCCACGAGGATGGCCTGCTGCTGGTCGAGGACGGCCGCGTCGCGGGCTGCGGCGCCTATGCCGAGCTGTCGCCGTGGCTGGGCGACGCCGAGCTGCACGACCTGACCGGCCATCTGATCACGCCGGGCTTCATCGACACCCACATCCACTTGCCGCAGGTCGACGTCATCGCCGCCCACGGCAAGCAGCTTCTGGACTGGCTGGAACAGCACACCTTCCCGGCCGAGGCGGCCTTCGCCGATCCCAAGCACGCGACCGACACGGCGGCGTTTTTCATCGACGAGCTGCTGCGCAACGGCACCACGACGGCGCTGGTGTTCGGCTCGGTGCACAAGGTCTCGGTCGACGCCCTGTTCGCCGAGGCCTATGAGCGCGACATGCGGCTGATCGCCGGCAAGGCGCTGATGGACCGCAATGCGCCGGACGGCCTGACCGACACGGTCGAGAGCAGTCGCGCCGACATGGAGCAGCTGATCGCCGACTGGCACGGCAAGGGCCGCCTTGGCTACGCCGTCACCCCGCGCTTCGCGATCAGCTGCAGCGACGCACAGCTGGCCATGGCCGGCGAAGTCCTGGCCGCCCATCCCGACGTCTGGATGCAGACCCACCTGTCGGAGAATATCCACGAGATCAAGGAGACGGCGCGCCTGTTCCCCGCGGCCAAGGACTATCTCGACGTCTACGACCGCTTCGGCCTGCTGCGCGAACGATCCGTCTTCGCCCACTGCGTCCACCTGAAGGGCGACGCGTTCCGGCGGCTGGCGGCCAAGGGCGGGGCGGTGGCCTTCTGCCCGACCTCGAACCTGTTCCTGGGGTCTGGCCTGTTTCCGCTGGAGGAGGCCTGCTCGCACGGGGTGAGGGTCGGCATGGGCACCGACGTCGGGGCGGGCACGACCTTCTCGATCCTGCATACGCTGGGCGAGGCCTACAAGGTCGGCCAACTGCGGGGCGACGCGCTGGATCCGTTCCAGGCGCTGTACCTGGCCACCCTGGGCGGGGCGCGGGCGCTGGATCTCGGCGACAAGATCGGCAATCTCGAGCCGGGCAAGGAAGCCGACTTCGTGGTGCTGGACCTGGCCGCGACGCCGCTGATGGCGCGGCGGCTGGCCGGGGCGAAGAGCCTGGAGAACAAGCTCTTCGCGCTGACCGTGCTGGGGGATGATCGGGTCGTGGCCCGGACCTATCTGGCGGGCGTGGAGCGGTACAGGCGCTAGGCCCCCATCGTCTCCGCATAGAGCTTCAGCAACCGGGCCCCGTCCACCGCCACGGTCGCGGCCTGGATCGGCTGGTCGTCCCAGGCTGAGGGGCCGAACAGCTCGCCCTCGGGGCTCTGGCAGGTCTGGCCGAGCGTGATGCCCTCGGTCACCACGCGCACCGGACCCCGGCGCACGGCGAACAGCGTCGGATCGATCACGAAGGCCACCGCCGCGGCGTCGTGCACGCAGCAGCCGACGATGCCGTCGCGGCCGCCGTAGAACGCCGCATAGGGCTTGGAGATGGCGTTCAGGAACCCGCCGGCGTCACTGCCCGTGGCGGCCAACGCCTCCATGTAGTCCGGCGACATCACCACCTGGGTGGTCACGTCCAGGCTGACGGCGGTCAGGTTCCAGGGAGCGGTGAACACCTGGTCGGCGGCTTCCGGATCGTTCCAGATATTAGCCTCGGCCACCGGAGTGACATTGCCCGGCTTGCCGGCCACGCCGAACGCGCCGCCCATGATCACCACGGACTTCAGCAGGGTGGCGACCTCAGGATCGGCCTTCAACGCCAAAGCGAGGTTGGTCAGCGGGCCGACGGCGCAGAGGACGACCTCGCCCGGATGCTGGCGAGCCAGGTCGATGATCGCCTGGTAGGCCGGCTTGGCCTCGGGCTCGGCGGGAACCAGGCCGGTCAGCTCGACATCGCCAAGGCCGTTCTCGCCATGCACGAAGGTCGGCGAGGGGTTGCGCGGCCGGGTCAGGGGCTTGTCCGCGCCCTTGTAGACCGGCGCCGTCAGGCCGAAGCGGGCCTTCAGGTAAAGCGCGTTGCGCGTCGTGGTCTCGATGTCGGAATTGCCGAAGACAGTTGTCACCGCGATCAGCTCGAGGGCGGGGCTCGCCTCGATGAACAGCAGCGCCATGGCGTCGTCGATGCCGGGATCGGTGTCGAAGATGATCTTGGTCGTCATTCGCAGGCTCTAGCGCTTTTCTTCGTTCGAGGCGAGGCGCTGGTCAGCCCCGCCCTGCATCAGGGATACGTGGGCCGAGGCGACCTTCCAGCCGTCGTCGGTGCGGATCCAGGTCTGGCTCTGGCGGCCGATCTTGCCGCTGTCGTCGCGGCGGAACTCGACATGGGCGACGGCGAAGTCCGCGCCGAAAGTGGTGATCTCCGTCCGCAGCCGGGTGCGCGGCGGCGAACCGCCGGACCGGCCGACGCGAAAGGCGGCGATCTCGTCGAAGCCCCACAGGTTCTCGGCCACGCCCAGCCGCACCGTGTGGGCCGAGTTCCAGAACGCACCGTCCAGGGCCTCGACATCGTTGCTCATCAGCGCCGCCTCATAGGCGTCGACCAGTGCCGTCACCTCGGCCAGCACGGCGGGATCGTTGACGATCATAGAGCGCCCTTCGGGGGATGGGCAGCCACGACACCCTCGCGCTGCAGCCTTACGGCGGCGGCGAAGGCCAGGTCCTCACGCCAGGCCGGGGCGATGATCTGCACGCCGATCGGCAACTGGCCCGGACGGTTCACGGGCGCGGCCACCACCGGCAGGCCGATATAGCTGATCGGCTGGGTGAAGGCGCCGAGGTTCTTGCGCACCGAGACGGGGACGCCGTCCATCTCCATCGTCGCCTGGCCGATCGGCGGGGCGGGGCAGACCGACGATGGAGCCAAGAGGACATCGTAGCGCTGGAAGGCCTCGCGCACCTCGTCGCGGAAGATCGTGCGGAAGCGCTGGGCGGCCTTGTGTACGCCCTCGGGCAAAAGGGCGCCGGCCAGCAGACGGTCGCGGACGGCCGGGTCGTAGTCCATGGCGCGTTTGGCCAGGTCGGCGTGATGCAGCTCGCCGCCCTCGAAGGCGGTCAGGCAGAAGGCCGCGGCGCGGGCGGCGACCGCGTTCGGCAAGGTGACGAGGTCGTCGGCCTTCAGCGCCGAGCCGACGCGGCCGAGGGCTTCGAGCACTTCGGGGAAGGCGCCCTGCTGGAACCAGCCGCCCAGCACGCCGACCCGCAAGGGACGCTCGGCCATGTCGTCGAGGCGATCGGCCAGAGGCTCGGCGTCGCGCACGCAGATGGAATCGCCTTGGGGATCGGGACCTTGCAAGACGTCGTACGCCAGCGCCAGATCTTCGACCGACCGCGCGAACGGACCGACATGGTCCAGGCTCTCGACGAACGGGAACACGCCCTGGCGCGACAGGCGGCCGTAGGTGGGCTTGAGGCCGAAGACGCCGCACAGGCTGGCCGGGATGCGGATCGAGCCGTTGGTGTCCGAGCCCAGGGTCAGGGGAACCAGCCCCGCCGCCACGGCCGCCGCCGACCCGCCCGACGAGCCGCCGGCGATCCGGCTGGGGTCGTGCGGATTATGGACCGGGCCGTCGTGGGCGTTCTCGGTGACGAAGCCGTAGGCGAACTCGTCCATGTTCAACGCGCCGACCAGGATCGCCCCTGCGGCGGTCAGGCGTCGGACCAGGGTCGCGTCGTGGGCCGGCGGGGCGGCGTCGCGGCGGATCCTCGATCCGGCCAAAGTCGCCAGACCCTCGATGTCGAACAGGTTCTTCACCGCCACCGGCACGCCGGCCAGCGGACCGACCGGACGGCCGGCGGCGAGGTCGGCGTCGACCGCCTCGGCGGCGGCCAGGGCGCGCTCGGCGGTGACGGCGGTGAAGGCGTTGATCCCGCCGTCCAGGCGCTGGATGCGCGAGAGGGTGGCCTCGGTCACGGCTCGGGCGGTGACGCGGCCCGCGCGGACCTCGCCGGCGATCTCGACGACGCTGCAGAAGCTCACGGCTGGAACGTCTCCGGCGGTTCGCCGGCGAGGTCACCCCCAGCTGTCTCTTGGAGCGCTGACACGAACAGGGACGCCTGGGTGCGCAGCAGGGCGACGTTGTCGATCACGGTCGGCAGGACGTCCGGTGACAGGGTCAGGTCGCGCGCGGCGGCGCGGGCGGCCGTCCACGGCGCGATCTCGTGGTCCATCAGGTCCAGAAAGGCCTTCGTCTCCGCGTCCAGCGCCATGCGGTCTCCCTGAAGCTCTGCAAGTAAGAAAAAACTTCATACACCCGCGTTCGTGGGAATCGCCAGCCCCGCCGCCGCTGGAAGGGCGCAGCGCCCAAGCCCGCGCCATCCTGGCCGCCGATCGCCCGCGTCGCGAGCAGGGAAGGGCGATCGTCACGCCGGCCCTCCGCCAGGCCTAGGCGCTGAGCCAGCGCCAGCGCGAGATACGCTTGTAAGAAGGAGCTTACTTGATGGCGCATCACCGGCTGGCTTCCACCCCCGACACCATCCGCTTCGGCATGTTCGACGCGGCTTTCGATCCCGTGCTGACGGTGAACTCCGGCGACAGCGTCACCTTCGAGTGCGTCTCGGGCGGCGTCGAGGTCATGCCGCCGCCGGGTTCGCCCCTCGTTGTGCCGCCCGCGCTGAGGGCGATCCATGACAGCAATCCGCCGAGGATCGGTCCGCACATCCTGACCGGCCCCGTCGCCATCGCCGGCGCCGAGCCGGGCGACACGCTGGAGGTGCGGATCGAGACGATCGAGCCCAATAACGACTGGGGCTATTGCGCCGTTCGGCCCCTGGCCGGCACCCTGCCGGAAGACTTCCCCGAGCGCTATGTCAGCCACATCGCCGTCGACCGCGCGGCCGGGACCTGTAAGCCGGAATGGGGCCCGGAGCTACCGTTGGCGCCGTTTTTCGGCACCATGGGCGTCGCGCCGCCGGCCAGCTACGGTCGCCTCTCCAGCCGCGAGCCCCGCGAGCACGGCGGCAACATGGACAACAAGGAACTGGTCGCCGGCTCGACCCTCTACCTGCCGGTCTGGGTTCCTGGCGCGAACTTCTCGGTCGGCGACGGCCACGGCCGCCAAGGGGACGGTGAGGTTTGCGTCAACGCGCTGGAGATGGGCCTGACCGGGACCTTCACCTTCGCGCTGCACAAGGGGGGCGAGCCCTTCAAGTGGCCGCGCGCCGAGACGCCGACCCACTACATCCTGATGGGCTTCAATGAGGATCTCGACCTGGCCATGAAGCTGGCCCTGCGCCAGACGATCGACTTCATCACCGCGCGCTCGGCCCTGACCCGCGTCCAGGCCTACCAGTTCTGCTCCCTGGCCGTGGACTTCCGGGTGACCCAGACCGTCAACGGCGAGAAGGGGGTCCACGCGCTGCTGGCCAAGGGGCTGTTGTTCTAGCGATACTACTTCTGAGCGTGGCGAAGATCGCGCGCGAACCCACGCGTCGCGTGCGGGCGTCGAAGAGGCTCGCGCTTCATGCGATCGACGCAAATCCCAATCCCGCAAAGGGTTGGTTGTTCCAGAACGACACGCGCGCCCCGTTTCGGCACAGGATTTATCCTTAATATTCCCGCGAACGCTGAAAGCGCTCCGGCCCACGTCTTGCACTCGCTAGGTCACGCTGAGGTTGCAGCTTGTTGCGAGGGGTTGAGGCGATGGATTTTCGGGGCACGGAAGGCGCGGACGTTCTGAACGGCGGCGCGGGTGATGATGTCATCTACGGGTTCGGCGGCAATGACACCCTGAAGGGTGGCGCGGGCAACGACGTCCTGGCCGGCAACGACGGCGCCGACATCCTGCAAGGCGGCGACGGCGACGACTATATCCTGGGCGGCGCGGGCGCTGACACCATCGACGGCGGCGCGGGCAATGACTGGGCGGCCTACGAGGACGCCACGGCCGGCGTGAAGATCGACCTGAACCTCGCCGGCGCGCAGAACACCGGCGGCTCCGGGACCGACAAGCTGACCAGCATCGAGAACGTCTACGGCTCGGCCTTCAACGACACCCTGACGGGCGACGCCAAGGACAACATGCTGGTCGGCGACGCGGGCAACGACACGATCAGCGGCGGCAAGGGCAATGACACCCTGTGGGGTGACGCTGGCGCGGACGTCCTGGATGGCGGCGACGGCGACGACTACATTGTCGGCGGCGCGGGCGACGACATCATCAGGGGCGGCGCGGGCGACGACTGGTCCTCGTACGAAAACGCCACGGCCGGCGTGACGGTCGACCTGACCAAGACCGGCGCCCAGGACACGGTTGGCGCGGGCAAGGACACTCTGACCGGCATCGAGCTGCTGTACGGCAGCAAGTTCGACGACGTCCTGACCGGCGACGCCAAGGACAACTACCTGTGGGGCAGCGACGGCAACGACAAGCTGTACGGCGGCGCGGGCGACGACCACCTGTCGGGCGGCACGGGCGTCAACATCATCGACGGCGGCGCGGGCTTCGACACGGTCGACTACGCGTTCAGCGACAAGGGCGTGACGATCAACCTGTCGGGCGCCCCGGCGCCGCAGGTCCCGATCCCCGACGGTGTCGATACGATCATCTCGGTCGAGGCGGCCATGGGTTCGGCCTACAACGACTACATCGTCGGCAACGACGCCGAGAACTATCTGTTCGGCGACGCTGGCGACGACGTCATCTTCGGGATCGGCGGCCATGACGTCCTTGACGGGGGCGACGGCAACGACATCCTGCGCGGCAGCTTTTACAAGCCTGGCGACATGCTGCTGGGCGGCGCGGGCAACGACCAGATCATCGTCTGGGCGGGGCCGGGCAGCGAAGGCGACGCGACGATCGTTGATGGCGGCTCGGGCGTAGATGATCTGATCTTCTCGACGGCCGCCGACATCACCCTGAATCTGGCGAACACCGGTGACCAAGTGATCTCGCCGGGCGTCCACATGATCGTCTCGAACATCGAAAACGTCATGGGCAGCTACGGCAACGATCGGATCACCGGCGACGCGGGCGCCAACGTGATCATCGGCGGCCAGGGCAACGACGTCCTCGACGGCGGCGCGGGCTTCGACATCGCGTCCTATGAGGGCGACCAGGCCGTCCGGGTGGACCTGTCCAAGACCGGCCCGCAGAACACCGGCGGCGCGGGCGTTGACACCCTGAGCAACTTCGAAGGCCTCAGGGGTTCGCTCCGGGCCGACATCCTGATCGGCGACGCCAAGGACAACACGCTCGAAGGCAATTCGGGCGACGACATCCTGGATGGTGGCGCGGGTGCCGACACGGCGGTCTACTGGGCGAGCTCCTCGAACTACACTTGGGCCCTGAACACCAACGGAACTTGGACGGTGAAGGGCCTGGAAGGCACGGACACCCTGCTGAACATCGAGAAGCTGCAGTTCAGCGACAAGACGGTGGCGCTTTCGCCGTCGACCACGACGGTGACGGTGGATGATCTGATCGCCAGCGCGAAGGTGCTGGCGGTGTCGGAAGCAGGCGTCAAGGACGCTATTCTCTCGGCGGACGGCCAGACCGCCTATGTCGCGACCGCCGACGGCCACGTCAGAGCGATCGACACCATCACAGGCCTGGTGCGCGCCGACCTCAGTGTCGGGACCCAACTGGGCGGCATGGATGTCTCGGCCGACGGCCGCTACCTCGTCGTCACGGAAGGCAAGATCATCGAGCGCAGCTCGCCGGGCGGCTCGCCGGCTCCGATGGCCGCCGTCCACGTGGTCGATCTGACGACGGGCGCGGTCAAAGACTACACGACGTTCGTGACCGGGTTGGAAACCAACTTCGTGGACGCCGCCTTCACCAGCGACGGCAAGATCATCCTGACGCAGAACTTCGACGTGTTCGGATATACGCCGACCACGGTGCTGGATACGGCGACGCAAACCTTCACGCGCGGAACCTACGGCTATACGGAAAGCGGCGTGCTGTCGGTCACCGACAATCATTCGAAGGTCTTACTGGCGCCAGTCGGCAATGTTTGGGGCGAACTCTTCGTCTTGGTCCCGGGTGCGGTCCAGACGGCCCAGCACAACGCGTCCGGCGCCGATGCCCCGCCCAGGGTCAACGCAGGCATTCAGGCCATCGCGGGCGACGGTTCCAAGATCGCCCAATTCATCACCTCCGGCCAGATCAACCTCTATGACGGGGCGCTGAAGTATCTGGGACAGCTGAATGACTACATTCCGTACACCATGAACGTGCACGGCATGGACTTCAGCGCCGACGGCAAGCACCTGTTCATCGTCGATGCGGTCAAGGACCAGATCCTGGATGTCTCGACCGAGACCTGGTCGCTGAACGAGGTCTATGCGATCGGCGCGGACATCACTGACGCCACGGGCGCCCTGACCGCGGGCGCGGCCTATGGTGATCGCGTCACGTTGAGCAACGACGGCCAGCGCATGATCATCATGGACGACAACAAGGTCGTCTCGGTGAACATGTCGTTGCTGAAGCTCGCCGGCGGGACAGAAGCGGCCGACACGCTGCAAGGCGGCTACGGCGCCGATCTTCTGCGCGGCTACGGCGGCGACGACGCGATCAAAGGTGGCGGCGGCGCCGATACTCTGATCGGCGGCGCGGGCGCCGACAGGCTGACCGGCGGCGATGGCGACGACACCTTCGTCTTCGCCAAGGGCGACACCACCTGGTCGCCCAACGGCGATGCTGGCGTCGACGTGATCACCGACTGGGAGGTTGCTGACAGGCTGTCGTTCGGTCCGCACAGCGAGTTCATCCACTACGCCGAGCAGACCTCGAGCAGCTGGCTCGCGGCCGCGACCACCGCGCCGCAGATCATGGGCTCGCAGCACCTGTCGTACCTAGCCATGCAGGTCGGCCCCGACGTCTATGTGTTCGCCGCCGCCAACGGCGCGCAGAACGGCGCGGTCGAGAACGTCGTCAAGCTGGCCAACACCACGCTAGACAAGATCAGCGCCGACAACTTCGTGCCGGTCGGCGACGACAGCGCCAACATCCTGGTGGGCGGGGCGCTGAACGATAAGATCTATGGCTACGGCGGCAATGACACCATCAAGGGCGGTCAAGGGGCAGACGTCCTGTTCGGGGGCGCGGGCGCCGATACCTTCGTCTTCGAGGTGGGCGATACGACCCTGACGACTTCCAACAATACTGGCATCGACGTGATCATGGACTGGGAGGTCGGCGACAAGCTGTCGTTCACGTCGCTTGGCGGAGGCTTCGAGCTGCGCAAGGGGACGGCAAGCATTTGGCAAGAGGCCGTGTCCGACGCCGCGCAGTCCATTGGAGCCGGGAACCCAGCTTACCTAGCTTACCAGGTCGGAAACGACGTCTATGTGTTCTACAAGCCGAACGGCTTGTCGGGAACTATCGAGAACACGGTTCGGTTGGCGAACACCACGCTCGACAAGATCGATGAGAAGACCTTTAGCCCCGCCGCGACAGTCCCCATAAGAGGCGACGACAGCGCCAACATCCTGACGGGCAGCGCGCAGGACGACCTGATCTACGCCTATGGCGGGAACGACATCATCACGGGCGGCAAGGGCAACGATGTCATGGCCGGCGGTCCGGGCGCGGACGTGTTCAAGTTCCTGGCCGGCGAAGGCCTATTCAATCCGACGCTTCAGAATTTCGACACGATCACGGACTTCGGCTCAGGTGACAAACTGGCTTTTAGCAATGCACCGACGGTAGTGACGGGAAACGACGTCCTGCACTTCAACGCGTTCATGAACCCGGACGGCACGATGAGTACTTCCTCCCAGCTGACGATCGAGGCTTACAACAACGGAGCCCTGAACGGCATCTATAGCCAAAAATACCTGGTCGTTGGCGCTGGCGCGGACACCTATATCGTCGCCAATACCGACGGCGTCGCAGGGTTCGACCAAGTCGTCCTCCTTAAGAACGTCTCCTCATCGCTCGTGACGGCCGACATGTTCATGGCCGCCTAAGGCGCCCGACCCACCGCAACCTCTGTCGGGTCCCCTACGTTGACGTTGCGTCGGCGTAGGGGCCTGTTGCCCCGGCCTTCGGGTTCTTGGAGGGAAGCGCATGAGATCGATCCTGCCCGTCGTGGCGCTGTTGGCGCTGGCCGCCTGTTCGCCCCAGCCCGCGGCCGACAAGAAGGCCGACGCGCCCGTTGTCGCCGCACCGCCGGCCGCCGCGCTGAAGCCGCCGAAGGCTGATATCCCGGCCGGCGACTACACGCTGGACAAGCATCACGCGACGTTGGTGTTCAGCGTCAGCCACCTGGGCTTCTCGAACTACACGGCCGCGTTCGCCGACTTCGACGCCAAGCTGTATTTCGACCAGAACAACGCCGCGGCCAGCACGCTGGAGGCGACGATCAATCCGATGTCGCTGACCCTGCCGGTCCCGCCGGAGGGATTCCTGGCCGAGCTGACCGGGCCGCAGTGGCTGAACACGGCGACCTATCCGGCGATCACCTTCAAGTCGACCAAGGTCGAGACCACCGGTCCCGACACCGGCAAGGTCACCGGCGACCTGACCCTGCACGGCGTCACCAAGCCGGTCGTGCTGGATGTGACCTATAATGGCGGTTATCCGGGCCATCCGATGGACCCGCACGCCCGTATCGGCTTCTCGGCCAAGGGCGCGTTCAAGCGCTCGGACTTCGGCATCGCCTACGGCGTCCCGGCGCCGGGCACGACCATGGGCGTCAGTGACGAGGTCCAGGTGGCGATCGAGGCCGAGTTCAGCGGTCCGCCGCTGGCGACGGCTCCGACCGCCGCCGCGCCAAAACCTTAGCGCGCGCCGCGCGTCAGATAGCCTTCGAGCAGCGCCAGGGCGTGGTCCAGCCGCGCCTTGCGCCACTCAGGAGCGCTCATGTCGGTGTCCAGCGTAGCCGACAGCGAATAGCCGTTGGCCAGATGGAAGCGGCTCATGGCCGCGATGGTCACATAGATCTGCACCGGGTCCAGGTTCGGGCCGAAGATCCCCTGGCGCTGGCCGCTCTCGATCAGCTTCTCGATCGTGCGGCGCAGCGGGAAGGCGGTCTCGGTGACCACGCGCGACTGGGCGGCGAACTTGCCGTGCTGCAGGTTCTCGTTGCGCAGCAGGCCCTCGAAGCGGGGGTTCTTCTCGAAATAGTCGAAGGTGAAGCGCTGCAGCTCGAGGAAGCCGTCGAGCGGCTTTTCGAAGTCGATCTTCAGCTCGGCCTCGCGGGTGCGCAGGTCCATATAGGCGCTCTCGAGGACGGCCATGTACAGGCCCTTCTTGTCCCCGAAGTAGTGGTACAGCATCCGGATGTTGCACTTGGCGGCCTTGACGATCCGCTCGATGCGCGCGCCGGCGAAGCCCGCCTGGGCGAATTCCTTCAAGGCCGCGGCGAGGATCGCCTTGCGCGTGCGCTCGGCGTTGCGCTTGCGCGGGGTGTTCTCGGTCTCGGTCTTGGTGGTCGCGTCCAGGACGGCGTCGGTCACGGGATCTTGGCTCCTTGATGGATCCAGGCGCCCAGCTGGGCGCGCTCCTCTACAGTCATGCTTGTCTCGTTGCCAAGGGGCATGCTGGTCGAGAGCACGGCGCGCTCGCGGATTTTCGGGGCGTAGGTCCGGATATGCTCAGGCGTGTCGAAGGTCGCGCCCAAGGGCGGGGCGGAAAAGCCCGGGTGCGTCGGCGTGGCGCCGTGGCACATGACGCAGTGCTTCTGGACGATGGCCTGGGCGGTTGAGAACGGGACCGGGGTGGAGATCTCGACCTTGTCCTTGGGCTTCATGCTGGCGACGACCGTGGCGGCGAAGATCAGCATCGCGCCGTAGAACAGGAAATCATGGCGGATCTTGCCATGGTGCTTGAGCAGGAAGAACTGCCGGATCGAGATCCCGCCGGCGCTGATCATGGCCAGCAGCAACCAGCTCAGCGGATGGCCGGTGACCATCGGATAGTGGTTGCTGATCATGATGAAGATGACCGGCAGGGTCATGTAGGTGTTGTGCACCGACCGCTGCTTGCCCATCGCCCCCAGGCGCGGGTCGACCGGACGGCCGGCCAGCATGTCGGCGACGATCCTGCGCTGGTTGGGGATGATCACCAGGAAGACGTTGGCGACCATGGCCGTGCCGATGATCGCGCCGACGTGGATGAAGGCGCCGCGGTCGCTGAACAGCTTGGACAGGGCATAGGCCGCCGCCGTCAGCGCGCCGAACCACACGATGCCGAACCACAGGCCGCGCTGGCCCAGCGGCGAGCGACACAGGGCCTCGTAGACCGCCAGTCCGCCGAAGATGAAGGCCAGGCCCGCGCCGATCGCCGCCGGCTGGCTGAACGCGTGCTTGGCGGTGTCGATCAGATAGACCGGCGCTTGCCAGTAGTAGAGTACGATCAGCAGCGCGAAGCCCGACAGCCAGGTGGTGTAGGCCTCCCATTTGAACCAGTGCAGGTGGTCGGGCATGTGCGCCGGGGCCACCATGTACTTCTGCGAATGATAGAAGCCGCCGCCGTGCACGGCCCACAGCTCGCCCTTCACGCCGTCTTTCTCAGGGACGGGCGCGCGCAGATTGTTGTCCAGCCAGACGAAATAGAACGAGGCCCCGATCCAGGCGACGCCGGCGATCACGTGCAGCCAGCGCAGGCAAAGGTTCAGCCAGCCGGGAAGGTCGTAGTCCATCCTATTGCGCCACCGCGTCGAGCAGCCGGAGTTTGGAGATCAGGCCGATCTGCAGAATCGCCTCGGCGATCTCCTCGGCCTCGTCGTGGGCGAGGCGCGCCTGCATGGCGGCCAGGATCGCGGTCTTGTCGTTCAGCCGCACCGCGATGATGAACGGGAAGCCGAAGCGCTCGCCGTAGGCGGTGTTCAGGTCATGGAAACGCGCGAACTCGTCCGGCGTCAGCCTGTCGAGGCCGGCGCTGGCCTGTTCGGCGTTGCTCTCGGCGGTCAGCGACTTGGCGATCGCGGCCTTGCCGGCCAGTTCGGGGTGGGCGCGGATCAGGGCGAGCTTGTCGGCGGTGGTCGCGGCGTCCAGCACGGCCATCATCGCGCCGTGCAGGGCCTCGACGCTGGCGAACGGCCGCTCATTGAAGGCGCGTTCGACGACCCAGGGCGACAGCTCGAAGGCGAAGCCCAGGGCGGTGGTGAAGCCGATCTGGTTCATGCTGTTCAGCCGAGCCAGGGTCAGGGGCGGGGCGCCGCTCATTGTAAGGCTCCTCTCCCTTCCCCCTCGATGGGGGAAGGGGCGGGGATGGGGGTGAGTGCAGGGCTTTTCGGAGCGGGCGCGAGAGGCGCGAAAGGGGCGGTGGTCAGAGCGCGGGCTGACGCCGTGATCACCCCCATCCCAACCCTTCCCCCATCAAGGGGGAAGGGCTCTGAAAGCACGCTCATGCCGTTTCTCCCGCGTAGGGATGGGTCGCGATCCAGTGGCGGGCGATGTCGATGCGCCTGGCCACCCAGACCCGGTCGTGCCGAGTGATGTGTTCCAGGAAGCGCCGCAGGGCGCCGATGCGGCCAGGCTTGCCGACCACGCGGCAGTGCAGGCCGACGCTCATCATCTTGGGCGCGGTCTCGCCTTCCAGATAGAGCGCGTCGAAGGCGTCGCGCAGATAGGTGAAGAACTGTTCGCCGGTGTTGAAGCCCTGGGCCGCGGTGAAGCGCATGTCGTTGGCTTCCAGCGTGTAGGGCACGATCAACTGGGCGCGGCCGTGCTGGTCGTCCCAGTAGGGAAGATCGTCGGCATAGCTGTCGGCGTCGTAGATGAAGCCGCCTTCCTGCGCGACCAGACGGGCGGTGTTGGGGCTGGTGCGCCCCTGGTACCAGCCCAGCGGCCGCTCGCCGGTCAGTCGCGTCTGGATCTCGATGGCGCGATGAATGTGCTCCAGCTCCTGCTCGGGCGTGAAGTGCTGGTAGTCGATCCAGCGATAGCCGTGGCTGGCGATCTCCCAGCCGGACTTCATCATCGCCTCGACGGCGTCTGGGTGGCGCTCCATGGCCTGGGCGACGCCGAACACCGTCAGGGGCAGTTGGTGCTCCTCGAACAGTCGCCGGATGCGCCAGAAGCCGGCGCGCGAGCCGTATTCGTAGAGGCTCTCCATCGACATGTTGCGCATGCCTTCGATGGGCTGGGCGCCGACCATTTCCGACAGGAAGAACTCGCTGACCGGATCGCCGTGCAGGATGGAGCGCTCGGCGCCTTCCTCGTAGTTCAGCACGAACTGCACGGCCACGCGGGCGCCGTTCGGCCAATTAGCCTGGGGTGGGTGTTCGCCGTACCCGATCAGGTCTCTCGGATAGCTCATGCGAAGACCTTCGCCGCCGCGTCGACGCCCGCGCCGGCCGGGGCGCTGAAGCCCTCCCAGCGCAGCACGGCCTCGAACGCCGCCAGCGTCTGCAGCACCGCGTGTTTCCGCGCGTTCACGCCCATGGTCCCGATCCGCCAGATCTGGCCGGCCAGAGGTCCGAAGGCCGCGCCGATCTCGATCTCGAACTCGGTGCGCATGCGGGTCTTCACCCGGTCGTAGTCGACGCCGCTGGGCGCGATCACGCCGGTGACGTTGGTCATCTTGTGAGCCTGGTCGCCATAGACCTCAAGGCCCAGCGCCTCGATGCCCGCGACCATGGCCGCGCCGGCCTGCTTGTGGCGGGCGAAGCGCGCGTCGAGGCCTTCCTCCAGCACGATCCGCGCGCATTCCCGCGAGGCGAACAGCATGTTGGCCGCCTCGGTGTGGTGGTTCAGGCGCTTGTCGGACCAGTAGTCCATGATCATCGCCAGGTCGAAGTAGTTGGAGGCGATCCGGCGACCCTGGCCCGAGGCGGCGCCCGCCGTGGCGATGCCGCGCTCGACATGTTTGCGACTGGCGATGTGCTCTGCGGCGCGGTCGCTGATGGTGATCGGGGCCGAGCCCGAGGGGCCACCCAGGCACTTTTGCAGACCGGCGGTGACGATGTCGGCCTGCCAGACGTCGACCGGGACGTTCATGCCGGCCAGCGTCGCGGTCGCGTCGACATAGAGCAGGGCGTCGTGGCGGCGGCAGATCTCGCCGATGGCCTCGATCGGCTGGGCGATGGTGGTCGAGGTGTCGCCGTGAACGCAGGCGACCAGGCGCGGTTTGACGCGGGCCACGGCGTCCTCGACCGCCTGCGGGTCCACGATCGTACCCCATTCGCCTTCGACGAAGGTGACCTTGGCGTCGCAACGCTCGGCGATCTCGGCCAGCAGCAGGCCGAAACGTCCGGCGTTGACCACCACGACGTCGTCGCCCGGCGAAAGCGTCGAGACCAGGGCCGCCTCGATGCCGGCGCGCGAGGTGCCGTCGATCAGGAAGGTCCATCGGTTCGTGGTCTGGAAGACGCCGCGATACAGCGCCATGACCTCGTTCATATAGCCGGTGAACTCGGGGTCGAACTGGCCCAGCAGCTGTACCGACATGGCCCGCAGCACGCGCGGATGCACGTTGATCGGGCCGGGCCCCATCAGCAGGCGGGCGGGGTGGTCCAGCTCTCGGAATGTGTCGGTCATCGTGTCTTTGTTCTTGGGCCACCCTCGTCCTTCGACAGGCTCAGGATGAGGGTTACTGTTGGGTCGTCGCGGCGGATTATTCGTAGTCCTCACCCTGAGCCTGTCGAAGGGCGAGGATTACGCGCCGCCAGCTTCTCGACAAACCCGAGCATGGCCTGGGCCGCCAGGGCGCAGTCGGCCTCGGTGACGGCTTCGGCCGGGTTGTGGCTGATCCCGCCCTCGCAGCGGATGAACAGCATGGCGACGGGGCAGAGGTCGGCCATCACCATGGCGTCGTGACCCGCGCCCGAGGGCAGGCGACGCACGGGTAAGGAAAGGTCAGCCAGCGCTCCATCCAGCAGGCCCATCAGCGACGGATCGCAGGGGCTCTCGGCCAGGGCCTGCATCAGGGTGACGGTCGCCGACAGGCCGCGCTTGGCGGCGATGGCGTGGATCTCGGCGCCGATGGTGATCACCGCCTCGTCGCGCGTCGCCGAGGTCTCGGCGCGGATGTCCATCGAGAACTCGATCGCGCCGGGAATGACGTTGAACGCGCCGGGCAGGGCGGTCATGCGGCCGACCGTGCCGACTAGGCCATCGGTCCCCGCGCGGCAGATCCGCTCCAGGGCCAGGATCGCCTCGGCGGCGGCCGGACCAGGGTCCTTGCGCAGGTTCATCGGCGTGGTGCCGGCGTGGCCGGCAGTCCCCTCGATGCGGACCATCAGCCGCTTCTGGGCGGCGATGGCGGTGACGACGCCCAGGGCCAGGCCCTCGACCTCCAGCACCGGACCCTGTTCAATGTGCGCTTCGAGGAAGGCCAGCACCTGCTCGGGCTTGCGCGCCGCGCTCGCGATAGCGTCCGGATCGCCGCCGAACGCCTTCAACGCCTCCGCGACCGACACGCCCTCGGCGTCCTTCATCTCCAGCGCCGAGGCGTCCAGCGTCCCGGCGATCGCCCGGCTGCAGCTCATCGAGGCCGGGAAGCGCGAGCCTTCCTCGTCGCCGAACGCCACGACCTCGATCGCGAACGGCAGGCGGCGGCCGGCGCGGTTCAAGGCCTCGACCACATCGATCCCAAGCATGATCCCCAGCGGCCCGTCATAGCGCCCGCCATTGCGGACGCTGTCGATGTGCGACCCGATGATCAGGGCCTTCGCGTCAGGGAACTCGCCCTCGTAGCGGCCGATCAGATTGGCGGCGGCGTCGCGGCGTACGCTCGTGCCGGCTTCCAGCATCCAGCCGCTCACGGCGGTCAGAGCGGCCTCATGCGCCGGAGTCAGGAACCGTCGCGTCAGCTGCCCCTCGACCTCGCTGTAGGGCGCGAGGCCCAGCAGGTCGCAACGCGCCTTGGCTCTGGCCCCGATGTCGAACGCTTCCGCCACTCCCGATTCGACCCCGCTCTACTCGCCGTCGAGGCCCCAGCGATAGCAGGAGAGACCCGCGAAGCCCCGTTCCGCAACCGTCGCCGCGTGCTCATCACGCGCGGGCGCCTCGACACGCGCCATCCATCGAGGGGCGGCGCCTGTTGCTAAGTCATAAACGACTTACTTGGCGACGGCGAGAGCGGCTATTCCGTCTGGGCCACGAACTTGCCGGCCGCGCGCACCTGCCCGGTGGCGACGCCAGTGGGCGCGCCGCCGGGCGGCTCGTCCGTGATGGCTAGCAAGGCGGTGTAGGTCCCCGCGCCGGTCAGGCCGGCGGGCAGGGCGATGGCCTTGGGCGCGTCGCTGGGAACAATGCCCAGGGAGATGGCTTTCTGGCCCTCGGGGATGATCCACAGTTCGGCCTCGCGGCCGGCCGGCATCTTCATCGAGACGGGCGTCAGGATCAGCTTGCCGGCGGCGTGATCGAGGGTCGCGACCAGGGCGGGCTGCTTGGTGGCCGGATCGGCGATCAGCGCCACCTCGGCGACGGCCGGCGGCGGCTTGGCCGGGGCGACGGCCGGCGGCGAGGCCGGACGCGGGGTCACGACGAGGGCGACGATGCTGGCCGCCGCCAGCGCCAGGGCGCCAGCCGAAGCGCCTTGCCACAGGCGGACATTGTTCCAGGCCGAGGGTTTCCGCGTCGCGGCGCCGATCAGATTGGCGATGCGCGGCCAGATGGAGGCCGGGGGCTCGACCGGCGGGATGCGTTCGGCCAGATGGGCCAGGCGACCTTCCCACCATTCGACGGCGCGGGCGAAGGCCGGTTCGGCGGCGATCCGGCGTTGCGCTTCCGCGCGCTCATCGGCGTCGAGGACGCCCAGAGCGTATTCGCCGGCCAGCGGGCGGTCTTCACCTTCGGGGGGCAGGGCGTCGGTCATGCTTCGAGGCACGCGCGCAGGCTGATCAGGCTGCGCCGGATCCAGCTCTTCATCGTACCCAGAGGCACGCTCAGCATGTTGGCCAGGGCCTCGTAGGTGACGCCCTCGAAGAAGGCGGTGCGCACCGCGCCGGCGTGTTTCGGGTCCAACTGATCCAGGCAGCCTTCGAGGCGGCGGCGGTCGTCCTCGTCCTCGATCAGGGTCGAGGCCAGGGGAGCGCCGTCGGGCAGGGCCTCGGCCTCCTCGACTCCGGCGGTCACGGCGCTTCCCCCCCTGGCGCCCCGGGCGCGCAGGCGGTCGATCGAGCGGTTGCGCGCCAGACTGACCAGCCAGGTGATCGGGCTGGCCTTCTCGGCGTCGAACCTGTCGGCCTTGTTCCAGACGGTGAGGTACACATCCTGAAGCACGTCTTCCGCCTCCTCGCGGTCGTTCAAGATACGGAGGCAGACGCCGAACAGTTTCGCGGATGTGTGACGATAGACGTATTTCAGCGCGTCTGAGTCGCGATTGGCCACGCGCGCGATGGCGCGCGACAGCAAGGCGCGGCTGGTGTCGGCGTCCATCAAGCGTCCCCGCGAGCTCCCAAGGGCCGGGACGCTCGCACGGTCAATTCGGTCTGGCAACGTGACTATTTCCCCATCCAGCGCATCACGGCGTATCCGGTCGAGGCGGCGGCGGTGGTGACCAGGGTTCCCCAGGCCATGTCGACCAGCGTGATCGTGGTCGACCAGGTCTTCAACGTCGCCTGGTTGGTGAGGTCGTAGGTGGCGTAGGCGACGAGGCCGAAGACGACCGCATGGGTCAGCAGGCGTCGCCACCCGCCCTCACGCAAGGCCGGCTGGATGGCCAGCACGACGATGGCGGCGACGTACAGAAAGTAGAAGACGACGGCCGGCGGCAGCGACGGCTTGTCGGCCAGCAACTCGCCGATACGCGGCTTGTAGAGGCGCGGCGTGGCCAGGGTCAGCCAGACCCCGTCCAGGACCAGCATGGTCAGGGCGGTGGTCGCGTAGCCGGCGGCGAGGCGGATCATCGGGCGGTCTCCAGAACCGGACGCATACGATAGTGGCTGACGCCCCATTCCTCGCCGCCGCGATGGCCGAAGAGGCCGGCCGTGGCCAGGAAGAACAGTCGCCAGCGCCGCCGCCAGACGGCCGCGTCCTTGCCGTAGACCTCGGTCAGCACCGGATCGAGCTTGGCGCGGTTGGCGTCCATGTTGGCCAGCCACTGGCGGGCGGTGCGGGCGTAGTGCTCGCCGCTCCAGCGCCAGTCGGCCTCGACGGTGAACAGGTCCGGGAACTGCCGCGCCAGGTCGTGGCTGGGCATGACGCCGCCGGCGAAGAAGTACTGGGCGATCCAGTCGGCGGGATCGTTTGTCTCGAACCGGTAGGGCGTCGCGCGGTGGGTGAAGACGTGCAGGAACAGCAGTCCGTCCGGCTTCAGCCAACCGCGGACCCGCGCCAGCAGCGCGCGCCAGTTGGACATGTGCTCGAACATCTCGACCGAGACCACGCGGTCGAAGCGGCGGTCCGTGCTGAAGTCGTTCATGTCCGCGGTGACGACGGTCAGGTTGCTCAGGCCGCGTTCGGCCGCGCGACCCTCGATGAAGGCGCGCTGCGAGGCGGCGTTGGAGACGCTGACGATCCGAGAGTTCGGATAGCGCTGGGCCATCCACAACGACAGCGAACCCCAGCCGCAGCCCAGCTCCAGCACGTCCTGGCCGTCGTGCAGGTCGGCATGGGCGGCGGTCTCGCGCAGGGCCTCGGCCTCGGCATGCTCCAGCTTGGTCGCGCCGGGCGGATAGAGGCCGCTGGAATATTTCAGGTTCGGACCCAGCACGGTCTCGAAGAAGGCGGCGGGCAGTTCGTAGTGCTGGGCGTTGGCGTCGTCGGTGTGGGTGGCGATCGGATGGCGGTCCATGTCGCGGGCGAAGAGGGTGGTCGCGTCGGCCGGGGCGTAGGACAGCCGGCGGCGCACCTCGCCGACCAGCATGTCGATCACCCTGCGCGACAAGACGTCGGGCGCCGGCGCATCCTCGAACGCGCGGATCGCCGCCTTCACCAAGCTCATGGGCCGTCCTCTCCCCTGTTCCGGGTATAGTTACGCGCGGAACCACGGATAGGATGCGTCCGTTTATCTCGACGACCCGTAGCTGCTCCCGAAGTGTCGCTCGGACGCTCTTGGGAGATAGCTTTGGCCACCGTCGTTCCTCGTCTGTCCGTCGCCGTGATCGGCGCCGGGATCTCGGGACTTTCCGCCGCCTGGCTGCTGTCGCGCGGCCATGACGTGACGTTGTACGAGGCCGACGACCGGCTCGGCGGTCACGCCCATACGGTGCGCGTGGACGGCACGGCGATCGACACCGGCTTCATCGTCTACAACGAGCCGAACTATCCGAACCTGACGGCGCTGTTCCAGCATCTGGGCGTCGAGACGGCGGCGACCGACATGTCGTTCGGCGTGTCTCTGGACAACGGAGCGCTGGAATATTCCAGCACCAACATCCTGGCCCAGAAGCGCAACGCGCTGAACCCGCGCTTCATCAAGATGCTGCTGGACGTCATGCGGTTCTATCGCGAGGGCCGCCGCATCCCGCCGGATCTGGAGAGCGGCGGTCTGTGCCGGCTCGACGAATATCTGCGCCAGCAGGGTTTCGGGCGGGCGTTCCAGGAAGACCACCTGCTGCCGCAGGCGGCGGCGATCTGGTCGACCTCGATGAGCGATATCCGCGAGTTTCCGGCGGCCGCCCTGCTGCGGTTCTTCGACAATCACGGGCTGATGCTGCCGGTCGACAAGCGGCCGATCTGGCGCACCGTGGCCGGCGGCAGCGCCCGCTATGTGGAGAAGCTGGCCGCCGGGATCTCGGGCGACATCCTTACGAGCCGGCCCGTGAAGGCGATCCATCGTCAGCCGGACGGGGTCTCGATCGAGGACGCGGCCGGTCAGATGCGGACCTACGACCAGGTGGTCATCGCCGCCCACGCCGACCAGGCGCTGGCCATGCTGGCCTCGCCGACGGCGGAGGAGCGCGCGCTGCTGGGCGCCTTCCGCTATAGCCGCAACCGGGCGGTGCTGCACCGCGACGTCGGCCAGATGCCGCGCCGGCGGGCGGCCTGGGCCAGCTGGAACCATGTCGGCCGGCGCGGCGAGGACGGTGGGGTGACCTACTGGATGAACCGCCTACAGCCGATCGGCGAGGCGCCGGTGTTCCTGTCGCTGAACCCCGACAAGACGCCGGGCGAGCTGCTGCACGACCAGGTCTACGAGCACCCGCTGTTCGACAGTCCGGCCATGCTGGCCCAGCGACGGTTGTGGTCGCTGCAAGGCCGCTGCCGGACGTGGTTCTGCGGCGCCTATTTCGGCTCGGGCTTCCACGAGGACGGCCTGCAGGCGGGCCTCGCCGTCGCCGAGCAGCTGGGCGGGGTCCATCGTCCGTGGATGACGCCGGATCCGTCGGGGCGCATCTTCCTCAGGTCTCCCGCGGTCGAGGCCGAGCGGGCGCGGGTCGCATGACGTTCCGCTCGGCGCTTTACAGCGGTCATGTCCTCCACGAGCGCATGCGACCCAAGCGCCATCGGCTGCGCTATCGGGTGTTCATGCTGCTGCTGGATCTCGACGAGATCGACGCGCTGGACCGGTCGCTCAAGCGGTTCTCGCGCGGGCGCTGGAACCTGATCGGCTTCCACGATCGCGACCATCTCGACGAGCCCGAGACGTCGTTGAAGGAGACCGTGCTGGCCAAGCTGGCGGCGCTGAGCCTGGCGCCGGAGGGCGCGCGGATCAGCGTACTGGCCATGCCGCGCATCCTGGGCAAGGGCTTCAACCCGCTGAGCGTGTTCTTCTGCCACGACGCCGACGGCAAGCTGGTCGCCACGGTCCACGCCGTTCGCAACACCTTCGGCCAGCGCCACGACTACGTGCTTCCGGTCCGGCGGACGGTGGGCGGGTGGATCGAGCAGGACGCGCGCAAGGCGTTCTACGTCTCACCGTTCCTGCCGATGGACCTGCGCTACGGCTTCGAGATCGCGCCGCCGGGCGAGACCGTCCATGTCGGCGTCGACGTGCTGGACGCGGAGGGCCTGGTGCTGGCCGCGACTTTTTCGGGTGAGCGGCGCGATCTGACCGATGGCGCGATCTGGAAGGCGCTCGCTAGCCATCCCTGGCAGGTCGCGGGCATCCTGGCGGCGATCCATTGGGAAGCGCTGAAGCTGGTCGCGAAGGGCTTCAGGATCTTCCCGCAGGATCGCGCCACGCGCGGCCTCAGGCGGCCGGCGTCGCCGCTTCCGCCCACGCCTCCAGAGCCTTCAGAGCACGCAGGCTCATCAGCCGCTTCTTGGCCCGGCCACGCTCCTTGAGCGGGATCTTCTTGCCGTCCTCGTCGACCTTGGGCGCTTCCAGCGGCGGCAGCAGGCCGTAGTTGATGTTCATCGGCTGGAAGCTGCCGGGGCCATTGCCGGCCTCCAGGTGGCCGCCGGTGATGTGCTCGACCAGAGCGCCCAGGGCGGTGGTCGGCGGCGGAGCGTCGATCGGCGCGCCCTTGCGGTCGGCGGCGGCGAAGCGACCGGTCAGCAAGCCCATGGCGGCGCTCTCGACATAGCCCTCGACACCCGTGACCTGGCCGGCGAAGCGCAGGCGCGGCTGGACCTTCAGGCGCAGCGACCTGTCCAGTAGCTTGGGCGAGTTGATGAAGGTGTTGCGGTGCAGGCCGCCCAGCCGGGCGAACTGGGCGTTCTCCAGGCCCGGGATCATCCGGAAGGTTTCGGCCTGGACGCCGTGCTTCAGCTTCGTCTGGAAGCCGACCATGTTCCACAAGGTGCCCAGGGCGTTGTCCTGGCGCAGCTGGACGATGGCGTAGGCCTTGACCAAGGGATCGCGCGGGTTGGTCAGGCCGACAGGCTTCATCGGGCCGTGGCGCAGGGTCTCGCGGCCGCGTTCGGCCATCACCTCGATCGGCAGGCAGCCGTCGAAATAGGGGACGTTCTCCCACTCCTTGAACTCGGACTTCGGACCGGCCAGCAGGGCGTCGATGAAGGCCTCGTACTGCTCTCTATTCATTGGGCAGTTGATGTAGGCCGCCGCGTCGCCGCCCGGGCCTTCCTTGTCGTAACGCGACTGGCGCCAGGCCTTGTCCATGTCGATCGAGTCGAAGTGGATGATCGGCGCGATGGCGTCGAAGAAGCTGAGCTGGCCTTCGCCGGTCACGTCCAGGATCGCCTGGGCCAGGGCGGGCGAGGTGAGCGGGCCAGTGGCGACGATGACATTGTCCCACGCTTCCGGTGGCAGGCCGGCGATCTCCTCGCGGACGATGGTGACCAGCGGATGGGCTTCCAGGCGGCGGGTGACTTCGCCCGAGAAGCCGTCGCGGTCGACGGCCAGGGCGCCGCCGGCCGGCACCTGGTGCTGGCCGGCGCAGGCCATGATCAGGCTGTCCAGCTTGCGCATCTCGGCGTGCAGCAGGCCCACGGCGTTGAACTGCCAGTCGTCCGAGCGGAATGAGTTGGAGCAGACCATCTCGGCCAGGCCGTCGGTGTTGTGGGCGTCGGTAATGACTTTGCCTGTGGCGTCGTCCTTGCGCATCTCGTGCAGGATGACGGGCACGCCGCTCCGGGCGATCTGCCAGGCGGCTTCGGAGCCGGCGAGGCCGCCGCCGATGACGTGGACGGGCTTATGAGTAGAATTCGTGGTCATGGGGCGGGCCTATACCCCCGGCTGTCGCTCGGCGAAACCTGCTGTTAGTGTCGCGTGACTGGGCGGGGCCCTTCGCGCCTGGCGAGCATGGGTGGGAACATGGCGAGCTTTTCCGTGGGCGAGGCCGCGACGGCCGGCTTTGGCTTGGTCGGTCGCAAGCCCCTGGCGGTGGTCGGATGGGCGATCGCCGTCGTGGCGGCGCTGATCGTCCCGGCCGTCCTGTGCGTCCTGGCGATGGGGCCGGCTTTCGCCCAGATCCTCCAACTGGCCATGACCCAGCGGGGCGGCGAGCCCAGCCCCGAGATGATGCAGCGGATGCTCCAGGCCCAGTCGGGCATGACGGCCTTCAACCTGCTCTACTGGCTGTGGTCGTCGTTCGTGAGGGCGGTGTTCTGCGCGGCGGTGTTCCGGGCGGTGCTGACGCCTGAGCAGTCGGCCTGGGCCTATCTTCGGGTCGGCTCACGCGAGCTGTGGCTGACTCTGCTGCTGCTGGTCGAGCAGGTGCTGGCGATGATCGCCATCTTCGTCATCGTCCTGGTCGTGGTGGTGATCGTGGCGATCGTCGCGGTCGGCGGCGGCGAGAGCGGCCACATGGCGGCGATCGCGACGGCCGTTGTCGGCTGTTTCGTGGCGGGAGGCCTTATCCTGTGGGTGGCGCTGCGCCTGTCGATGGCCGCGCCAATGACCTTCGTCGACAACCAGTTCCGCCTGTTCGAGTCGTGGAGCCTGACCAAGGGCCAGGGCTGGCGGCTGCTGGGCGTGGCCCTGTTGCTGGTGATCTTCGTGCTGGGACTGGAGATCCTGGTCGGCGCGGTGATGGTGGGCCTGCTGATCGCCGCCGGCGGTTCGCTGACGGCGCTGCACGGATCGGGCGCGATCGAGACCTTCATGGCCCGCCCGCCGCTGGAGATCCTGCGCGACGTCTGGCCGTGGTTGACGGGACTGGGCGTGCTCGGCGCCCTGTTCAGCGCGGTGGTCCAGGCGGTGTTCTTCGCGCCCTGGGCGGTCATCCACCGGGCGTTGACGCGCGAGACGTAGCGGCGAGCGCGGCGAGGCCATAGATTGCGCGGATCGCGGCGACTCGGCGCGCAAGAGGACTTGGAAGGATGAAGGACGGATCGGCGACGATCAGCGCGACCTTGCGCGCGGGCCTTTCCGATGTGGTCAGCGCCGTTCGCGACTGCTGGGCGGCCCTGGCCGTCGCGGCGATGGTCAGCGTCGCCGCCGATGTCCTGCCACCGGGTTTGAAGACCATCGGCGCCGTGCTGCCCATCGTCATCGCCCAAGGCGCGCTGTTCCGGCGCGCGTTCGGCCGCGAGATGGGCCTGAAGGGCCTGCGGTGGGGCCGCGATGAGTGGCGACTGCTGGCCGCTCAGCTGATGGTCCTGGCCCTGCTGTGCCTGATCGGCGCGATCCTGATGGTCATTGTCGGCGGCGTCGCCCTGGGCGTGGCCCGCACCGCCGCGCCGAACTTCGACCCCGGCACGATCGACGGCTGGAAGGGCGCCTTCGCCAGCGCCGGCCCGGCCGGCTTCGTGCTCAGCCTGGTCCCGTTGGCCAGCCTGGCGATCCTGATCTGGCTGAGCCTTCGCCTGTCGCTGTCGGCCCCGGCCACGGTCGAGCAGTCGGGCGTGCGGGTCCTGAGCGCCTTTCCGCTGACCAAGGGCTGCGTGCCGACCCTGTTCGTCGTCGGCCTGGCGATCGCAGCCCCGCTATTCGTGCTCAGCGCGCTGCTGGCCCTCGCGCCTGGCCAGGGGCTGGTCATCGCGGCGATCCTGGCGGCGAGTTCCTATTTCTACGCCATGCCGGCCTGGGCCGGTTCGCTGGCCCATTTCTACCGCGTCAGCGCGGTCAAGCAGGAAGCCTAGATGTCCGTCCGCCCCGTCGACGCCGCGCTCGAAGGCCTCCAGACCATGCGGCGCAAGCCGCTGGCGGTGCTGGCCTGGGCGACCTTCTCGCTGGTCATGCTGCCAATCCTGGGCCTGTTCGCCAAGATCGTGCTGGGCGACGAAGGTCGGGCGGCCCTGGCGGGGCGCGCCGGCTCGGCCGACCCGCGCGAGATCCTCGACCTGATCACGCACCTGGGCGGGGTGATGGTGATCCTGATCGCGGTGGCCCTGTTCCTGGCCTCGGTGCTGCAGGCGGCGGTCATCCGCTCGGTGGTGGAGCCCAACAACGACCGCTTCGCCTATCTGCGCCTGGGCAAGGAAGAGCTGCAGCTGCTGATCGTGTCGCTGATCACCTGGGCCGCGGCCCTGGGGGTGACGGTGATCCCGTCCGGGGCGGTGGTGCTGGGCGCGTCGCTGCTGTCGGGCGCGGCGGCCGGCTGGTTCGCGACCCTGGGCGCCCTGGCGGTGATCGGCCTGTCGCTATGGGTGGCCGTGCGCCTGTCCTTGCTGGGCCCGCACGCCTTCTCGCATCACCACATCGACATCCGCGAGGCCTGGGTGCAGACCCACGGCCAGTTCCTGCGCCTGCTGGGCATGTACGTCCTGGCCATCGTCCTGGCGGCCGTGGTCTCGATCATCGGGACGACGGTGTCGTCGATCATCGGCAACGTGCTGGGCGGCGGCGTCAACGCTGGCGCGGGCGACGTGGTGGCCAGCCACCCGCGCCTGATCCTGATGCTGCTGGCCAACCTGCTGCTGGCCCCGATCTTCCTGACCCTGCAGACCGTGATCCTGGTCGCCGCCCCGGCTCGCGCCTTCGCCCAGCTGAACCAGGACGAGATCGACGCGGGCCTGCACGGCTGAGGGATCGAAACCTCGTCCTTCGACAAGCTCAGGATGAGGACCATTGCCGAGGCCGAAGTAGAAACCTCATCCTGAGCCTGTCGAAGGAGGAGGATCACGCGCCCGCGCTAGGCCTCGCCGCCATCCGCTCGCGCCAGGCCAGGACGTTTTTCGCCTCGGCCGGCGTGTGCAACCCCGTGAAGTCCGCGAAGTCCAGCGTCGTCTGTCCCGCGATGTCGGCGATCGTATAGGCGTCGCCGGCCAGGTAGGGGCGGCCGTCGGCCAACTCGCGGTCCAGCCACAGCAGGGCCTTTTCCACGACCTCGCGGTTCGACTCCCCGAACTCGACGTTCTGCTTCAGCAGCCGCGCGGTCAGCGGATGGGCGTGGCGCCAGAACAGGCCGACGGGGACCATGAGGCGGAACTCGATCCGCCGGGTCCACATCTCGACCGTCGCCTGCTCAAGGGCCGAGACGCCGAATAGCGGCGGGTTCGGGTGCAGCACCTCGAAATAGCGGCAGATGGCGACGGTCTCGCTGATCGTCGTTCCGTCGTCGAGCTCCAGCACCGGCACCTGGCCCAGGCTGTTGCGCGCCAGATGCTCGGGGCTGCGGTGGCCGCCCTGGCGCAGGCCGATCTGGATCTCCGGGACCTCGACGCCCTTCTCGGCCAGGAAAATCCGCACGCGCCGCGGATTGGGCGCGGGCATGGCCTCGCCGTAGAGCTTCATGGTGTCCTCCCTTATTTCAAACGGATGTTAGAGGCGCCGGTCGACGGGCCGCAAGCCCGCGCGAATAAAGCCGGCCTCGGCCCTGTCGAAGCGGCGCGAACCTGTTTAGCCTTGGGGCGTCCATCCTTCGAAGAGCACGACATGTCCAAGTTCTCCGCCTCCGACGCGGCCTTCTCCGGTTTCCGGCTCGTGCGGGAGAACCTGAAGACCGTCGCCATCTGGGGCGGACTGCTGACGGTCGCCTCGTTCCTCTACAACGTCGTGTCGATCCATTTCTTCGGACCGCAGATGCACGCCCTGTCCGAATATTTCGCCAGCAATACCGACAATCCCGACGTGGAGGAGTTCGGCCGTCGGGTCGCGGACCTGACCCCGATGATGCTCTGGACGCTGCCCTACAGCCTGGTGCTGAACGGGGTGCTGTTCGCGGGGATCAATCGGCTGGTGCTGCGGCCCGAGGAGAAGGGCTTCGCCCACCTGGGCTTTGGCCTGACCGAGGCGCGGCAGGCGGCGGTCTGGCTGTCGATCAACGTCGCGATCTGCGGGGTGGTCGGCGTCGGCCTCGGTCTGGCGGAGTTCATGGGCGCGCTGGGCGGTCCCACCGGCGCGTTGCTGGCGCTGGCGATCACGCTGGCGACCCTCGGCGCGCTCTTCTATCTGCCCGTGCGCCTGTCCATGGCCTCGGCGACGACCTTCGACACCGGCAAGCTCACCGTCGTGCGCTCCCTGCCCCTGACCAAGGGTCTCTTCTGGTCGCTGCTGGGCGCCTATTTCCTGGCGGTGGTGATGTGCGTGATCGTCTTCCTGCTGCTGATGGTCATCCTTTCGGCCGCCACCGCGCTGCTGACCGGTGATATCGGCGCCGGCGGTCGGGTGCTGCACGCCGACAGCACCTCGCTGAAGGCCTATCTGACGCCGCTGGGCATGGTGCAGACCGTGATCTCGACGGCGATGTCGCTGTTGATCAGCCTGATCGTCTTCTCGCCGCCGCCGACCATCTACAGGATCCTGCGCGAGCAGGGCGCCGACCGCGACAGCACCGGCGGCTGGTAGGCGGGCCTGAAAGACAAAACGCCCCGGAGAGCGATCTCCGGGGCTTCGGCTTTTCTAGGCCCGCTTGGCCTTCTTCAGTTCGGCCACCCGGGCCTTGCGGCGGTCCTCGTGGCGGTCCAGCAGTTCCTTGAGGTAGCGGCCGGTCCAGCTGGCCTCGACCGTGGCCACGTCCTGCGGCGAGCCGGTGGCGACGATCTCGCCGCCGCCGTCGCCACCCTCGGGGCCGAAGTCGATCAGCCAGTCGGCGGTCTTCACCACGTCCAGGTTATGCTCGATGACGACCACGGTGTTGCCCTGGTCGGCCAGTTCGTGCAGCACCTCGAGCAGCTTCTTGGTGTCCTCGAAGTGCAGGCCGGTGGTCGGCTCGTCGAGGATGTATAGCGTCCGGCCGGTGGCGCGGCGCGACAGCTCCTTGGACAGCTTCACGCGCTGGGCTTCGCCGCCCGACAGGGTCGTGGCCTGCTGGCCGACCTTGATGTAGCTGAGGCCGACGCGCTTGAGCGTCTCCATCTTGTCGCGGATCGGCGGCACGGCCTTGAAGAAGTCGGCGGCCTCTTCGACGGTCATGTCGAGGACGTCCGCGATCGTCTTGCCCTTGAACAGCACGTCCAGGGTCTCGCGATTGTAGCGCTTGCCCTTGCAAATATCGCAGGTGACGTACACGTCCGGCAGGAAGTGCATCTCGATCTTGATGACACCGTCGCCCTGGCAGGCCTCGCAGCGACCGCCCTTGACGTTGAAGCTGAAGCGACCCGGGCCGTAGCCGCGCGCCTTGCTCTCCGGCAGGCCGGCGAACCAGTCGCGGATCGGGCCGAAGGCGCCGGTGTAGGTCGCCGGGTTCGAGCGCGGGGTGCGGCCGATCGGGCTTTGGTCGATGTCGATGACCTTGTCGAACTGCTCCAGGCCCTCGATCCGCTCGTGCGGGGCGGGGGCGTCGCTGGCGTTGTTCAGGCGGCGCGCGGCGGCCTTGTACAGGGTCTCGATCGTGAAGGTCGACTTGCCACCGCCCGACACGCCGGTGACGCAGGTGAAGGTCCCCACGGGGATCTCGGCGGTGACGTTCTTCAGGTTGTTGCCGGTGGCGCCGATAACCTTCAGCACCTTCTTCTTGTTGATCGGCCGGCGCTGTTCGGGGACCTCGATCTCGCGCGCGCCGGTCAGGTACTGGCCGGTGATGCTTTTCGGGTTGGCCATGATGTCGGCCGGCTTGCCCTCGGCGATGATCTCGCCGCCGTGGACGCCGGCGGCCGGACCCATGTCGATCACGTAGTCGGCGGTGAGGATGGCCTCCTCGTCGTGCTCGACCACCAGCACCGAATTACCCAGGTCCCGCAGACCCTGCAGCGAGGTCAGCAGGCGGGTATTGTCGCGCTGGTGCAGGCCGATCGACGGCTCGTCCAGCACGTACAGCACGCCGGTCAGGCCCGAGCCGATCTGGCTGGCCAGGCGGATGCGCTGGCTCTCGCCGCCCGACAGGGTGCCCGAGCCGCGCGAGAGATTCAGGTAGTCGAGGCCGACATCGACCAGGAACCGCAGGCGATCGTTGATCTCCTTCAGGATCCGCCGGGCGATCTCCATCTGCTTGTCGGTCAGCTTGCCTTCCAGGCTGGCGAACCAGTCGCGCGCCGGACGGATGGCCAGCATCGACACCTCGGCGATGTCCATGGCGTCGATCTTGACGGCCAGGGCTTCGGGTTTCAGGCGCTTGCCGTGGCAGGTCTCGCACGGAGTGTCGGACTGGTAGCGGCCCAGCTCCTCGCGCACCCAGCTCGAGTCCGTTTCACGCCAGCGGCGCTCCAGGTTCGGCAGCACGCCCTCGAAGGGCTTCTCGACCTCGTACTTGCGGGCGTTGTCGTCGTAGATGAACTTGATCTTGGTCCCCTTGGACCCGTTCAGCACCACGTCACGCGCGTCGGGCGACAGCTTGTACCAGGCCTCGTCCATCGAGAAGCCGTAGTGGCGCGCCAGGGCCTGCAGGGTCTGGGTGTAGAGCGGCGAGGGTCCCTTGGCCCACGGGGCCACGGCGCCCTTGTGCAGGCTCTTGTCCTTGTCGGGGATCACCAGGTCGGCGTCGAAGGCCAGCTTGGCGCCCAGGCCATCGCAGACCGGGCAGGCGCCCGCCGGATTGTTGAACGAGAACAGGCGCGGCTCGATCTCGGCGATCGTGAAGCCGCTGACCGGACAGGCGAAGCGTTCCGAGAACAGGATGCGCCGGGGCTCCTTCTCGCCGTCCTCGATATTGGCGAACTCGGCCACGGCCAGGCCATCGGCCAGCCGCAGGGCCTGCTCGATGGAGTCCGCCAGCCGCTGTTCCATGTCGGGCTTGGTCACCACGCGGTCCACGACCACGTCGATGTCGTGCTTGAACTTCTTGTCGAGAACCGGGGCGTCCTCGATCGGGTAGTATTCGCCGTCGATCTTCAGCCGCTGGAAGCCGGCCTTCTGCCACTCGGCGATCTCCTTGCGGTACTCGCCCTTGCGGTCGCGAACGACCGGGGCGAGCAGGTAGAGACGCGTGCCTTCGGGCAGGGCGGTGATCTTGTCGACCATCTGGCTGATGGTCTGGCTCTCGATCGGCAGGCCGGTGGCGGGCGAGTACGGCACCCCGACCCGCGCCCACAGCAGGCGCATGTAGTCGTGGATCTCGGTCACCGTGCCGACGGTCGAGCGCGGGTTGCGGCTGGTGGTCTTCTGTTCGATCGAGATCGCGGGCGACAGGCCCTCGATCAGATCGACATCGGGCTTGCTCATCAGCTCAAGGAACTGACGCGCATAGGCCGACAGGCTTTCCACATAGCGACGCTGGCCCTCGGCATAGATCGTGTCGAAGGCCAGGGACGACTTGCCCGAGCCCGACAGGCCGGTCAGCACGACCAGCTCGCCGCGCGGGATATCGACGCTGACGTTCTTCAGATTGTGCTCACGGGCGCCGCGAACGCGGATGAAGTTCAGTTGCTCAGCCATGTTTTCCGGAACGTTGGGCCGCGACATTGGTCGCGGCGCAGCGGCTATATGTAGGGCTCGACGCGCGAATTAACACAAGAACAACATGCGAACAAATGTCGCGCACGCGCGGGGGCGCTTCTGCTGACAGTGGATGTCAGCAGCGAGAGGCGGGAGAGACGCAGGAGGCGCAACCTCTCCTCAACCCTGTTTGGAAGCGGGTTCTTCAGTCCACGCATGATTAAAAGCGCAGGTTCGAGCCGAAGCTCGACCTTGCGAAGGAATGAGCCATGGCCAAGAAAGAGGCCGGGAACGCCAAGCTGGACGCCAAGCAGGAGGCGTTCAACGCGCTGAAGGCGCCCAAGCCGCGCTCGATCGTCATCGACATGATGGTCTTCTGCGCCGGGATCGGCTCGCTGGTCTGGGTCCTGCGCGAGATGGCGCCGACCTAGAACCTGGCCTCAGGCCCGGTCTATCCGCGCCGCGTAGCAACCCCACTTGGCGTAGTGGGCGTGCAGATAGGCGATCCGCGGATCCTCGAACATCCTTTCGATCAGGCCTTGCGCCTGGGCGCCCTCGACGATGTCGGCGGCGATCATCATGCCGTCGGCGTCGAAGGCCCGCAGCGACAGCAGGCGGCGGCGCAGGGCGGGGGGCATTTCGTCGATCGCGGCGACGGGTTCGACTCCCTCGCGCACGAAGATGGCGTGACTGGCGCGGAACGGCGTCGAGGCGCTCTGGTGCTCGTAATTGACCAGGATCAGGGTTTCGCCCGGCTCCGCGTCATCCAGGCTGACCCGGCAGGGAAAGCCCAGCGGCGCATCGGCGACGACGCGACGGGCGCCGCGCGAGGCCAAGGCTTCGTCGTCCATCGCGAACAGCGGGGCGAACGGTTCGGCGGACAGGCTGGTGACGGTGTAGGCCATGGAAAACTCCTCGGGGTTGTCCGCGTTGTCGCGCCAGCCGTTGAAGAACGACACCCGATCCTTGCGACGGCGGTCCAGCTTGCCGAACTTCGTTCGCGGGCGTAAAAGCCGCCCCTTCTCATCCGATGGAGGCTCCCATGATCAGCAAGACGGAAGACCGCTTCGTCCTTCCCGTTTCCCTGACCGTGGGTTCGCATGTCCTTCGTCACTCTGGACGCCGTTTCCGCCGCCACGCCTGACGGCCGGCTTCTTTTCGAAAATCTGAACCTGGCGATCGGGGCCGAGCGGATCGGTCTCGTCGGGCGCAACGGCGTCGGCAAGAGCACCTTGCTGGCGTTGATCGCCGGCGCACGCGCGCCGCTGACTGGGACGGTCACGCGGGCGGGGACCGTCGCGACCCTCGATCAGACGCCAGACGTTTCGCCGGGGGCGCGACTGGCCGACCTGCTGGGCGTCGGCGAGGCCTGGGATCGCCTGTCGCGCATCGAGCGCGGGGAGGGCGACGAGGTCGACCTGGCCGAAGCGGACTGGGATCTGCCGGCGCGGCTGGATCAGGCGCTGGCCGATGTCGGCCTGGCGGGCTTCGACCCCGAGCGACCGGCGACGGCGCTGTCGGGTGGGCAGGCGACGCGCGCCGGCCTCGCGCGGCTGCTGATCGCCCGGCCCGACGTTCTCTTGCTTGATGAGCCGACCAACAATCTCGACACCGAGGCGCGGGGGACCGTCGGCAAGGTGCTGGACCGCTGGCGCGGCGGGGCGGTGGTGGTCAGCCACGACCGCGGCCTGCTGCGCGGCATGGACCGGATCGTCGAGCTGTCGTCGCTGGGCGCGCGGTCCTACGGCGGCGGCTGGGACCTCTATGCCGAACGTAAGGCCGAGGCGGCGCAGGCCGCCCAGCGCGACCTCGACCACGCCGAGAAGGAGGTCCGCCGCGTCGCCCGCGAGGCCCAAGTGGCCCGCGAGCGCAAGGAGCGCCGGGACGCCGCCGGCCGCAAGTTCGCGGAACGGGGCGGGACGCCGAAAATCGTGCTGGGCATGATGGCCGAGCGGGCCGAGAACAGCGGCGCGCGCGAGGGTAAGCTCGCCGACAGGCTGACGGCCGAGGCGGCCCAGGCCCAGGTCTCGGCCGAGGCCCGCGTCGAGCGCGCCCGGACCCTGGGCTTCGACCTGCCGTCGTCAGGCCTGGCGGAAGGGCGCGGCGTGCTGGCTTTCGAGGCGGTGACCTTCGGCTGGCCGGACGGAACGCCGGTGATCGAAGACCTGTCGTTTCGCATCGCCGGGCCCGAGCGGGTGGCGATCTCCGGACCGAACGGGACGGGCAAGACGACCCTGATCCGGCTGGCCACCGGCGCGTTGGCCCCGACGGCGGGGGCGGTGAAGCTGTCCGCACCGTTCGCTCTGCTTGATCAGCGGGCGGCGCTGCTGGCCGACGACGAGACCATCCTGGAGAACTTCCGCCGGCTGAACCCGGCCGCGAGCCAGAACGACGCCCATGCGGCGCTGGCGCGGTTCCTGTTCCGCAACACCGCGGCGCATCAGGTCGCGGGGACCCTGAGCGGCGGCGAACGCCTGCGGGCGGCTCTGGCCTGCGTGCTCTGCGCCGCCGTCCCGCCGCAACTGCTGATCCTGGACGAGCCGACCAACCACCTGGACCTGGCCTCGATCGAAGCCGTCGAGGCGGCGCTGTCGGGCCATGACGGGGCGCTGCTGGTGGTGAGCCACGACGCCGATTTCCTGGATGCGATCGGCGTCGAGAGAACGATAAGCTTGGGCGGCGAGCCATGACGACCGATCTCGAAGCCTTCATCCTGGATCGTCTGCCGCTGGAGCCCGCGCCAGGCGTCCCGGAGATCCGCCTGCATCGCGCGGGGCCGCGCAGCGGCCTGATGCGGCTGGCCGAGGCCGATCCGGGTTTCGGCTCGCCCTACTGGGCGCGGCCGTGGGGCGGTGGCCTGGCTTTGGCGCGACACGTCCTCGATCATCCGGAGATCGTCGCCGGCAAGCGCGTGCTGGACCTCGGCGCGGGCTCGGGCCTGGTGGCCATCGCCGCCGCCCTGGCGGGCGCGGGCGCGGTGAGGGCGGTCGACATCGATCCCTATGCCGCGACCGCCACGCGCCTGAACGCCGCCGCCAACGGCGTGGCGGTCGAGGTCACGCGGTCCGACATCACCGGCGGGGATCCGCCTGAGGTCGACCTGATGCTGGTGGGGGATCTCTTCTACGACCCTGACCTGGCCGGGCGGGTCACGGCCTATCTGGAGCGCTGCGCCGCGTCCGGAATCGCGGTGCTGATCGGCGATCCCTTCCGGGCCTTCCTGCCCACCGAACGCTTGCGCGTCGTGGCCGAGTATCCGGTCGCCGACTACGGCGACGCCCAGGGGGCGATGCGAGCGGCGGCGGTGTTCGAATTCATCGGTTAGGCAGAGTGTGATCCTCGTCCTTCGACGGGCTCAGGATGAGGATCAGTGCTGGCGTTCGGTGGAAACCTCATCCTGAGCCTGTCGAAGGACGAGGTTTCTGTTCCTAGGCCTTGCGGTTCAGGGTGATCGCCGCGCCGTGCTGCGGGCGGTCGGTGACCATGCCGCCGGCGCCGTAGGTGGCGGCCGGGGCGGCGCGCTGGCTGGCGATCTCCTGGGCCACGGCGTGGACCAGGCCCTCGGTGACCGTCTTGGCGGCGTTCACGGCGCGCGCCTGGCGGGCGAGAACCGCGTCGAAAGCCTCGGTGGCGCGGATCAGCCTCTGGCGCAGCTCGGGACGGGCGCTTTCGAGCAGGGCGGGGTTGTGGCGCACCCGCATCGACTCGTGCCGGTAGACATTGGCCAGCTTGGCCGTCTCTTCGACATACTGCGCCGCCTCGTGCGGGCGGTGGCTTTCGAAGGCCGAGGCCTCCCGGGCGATCAGGTCGGTCAGGCGCTCGGTCAACAGGGTCAGCTGGTGGACGCGATCGTCGGCGTCGATGGCGGCGATGGCCATGGGGTTACTCCTTCAGACCTTGCATCTTCAGCATTTCGCGTTGGATCGTGGCGGCCAGGCCGATGCCGCCGGCCTTGGTCACTTCCTTCGACATCGCGTCGGTCAGGACCGACTTGAACATCTCCTCGCCGTTGCCGCCGCCGAACGGTTCGGAGGTTTTCACGCCCTCGAACATCTGCTGCATCATCACGGACATGAACGAGGACTCGAAGGTCTTGGCCGTGTCGGCGATCTTGGCGCGCCGGGCGGCCTCCTTGGCCGCGCTGGCGGCGTCCTTAACCGCGCCCTGGGCCGTGCTCGCGGCGCTCTGCACCGCCTTGGCGGCGGTCTTGATCGTGGCGGCGGTCGCGCCGAACTGCGGGACGAAGGTGGAGATGGTCGACAGCGTGCTCATCACATCACCTCGATGTCGGCTTGCAGGGCGCCCGCGGCCTTCACGGCCTGCAGGATCGAGATCATGTCGCGGGGCGTGACGCCCAGCGCGTTGAGGCCGCCGACCAGGCTCTTGAGCGACGGCGAGCCGCCCAGGGTGAGCAGTTTCTTGCCCTTCTCCTCGTCGACATTCACCGTCGATTGCGGGACCACGGCCGTCTGGCCTTGGCTGAAAGGCGCCGGCTGGCTGACGGCGGGGTTTTCCTGGACCGAGATGGTCAGGTTGCCCTGGGCGATGGCCACCTTGCTGATGCGGACGTCGTCGCCCATGACGATGACGCCGGCCACTTCGTCGATCACCACCTTGGCCGGGCCGTCGGGCTCGACCATCAGGTTCTCGATGTTGGTCATGAAGGTGATCATGTCCATGCCGGGAGGGGCGCGGGTGGCGATGATCGTGGGGTTCTGGGCCTGGGCGCAGCCGGGGAACTTGGCGTTGATGGCGTCGGCGACGCGGCGGGCGGTGGTGAAGTCCGGATTGCGCAGGGTCAGGCGCATGATGTCCATATTGACCATCTGGAAGCCGGTCTCGCGCTCGATGACGCCGCCGCTGGCGATGCGGCCGGCGGTCGGAACGCCCTTGGTGACCGAGCTGCCCGAGGCGCCGCCCGCCGAGACCGAGCCGGTCTGGACCGTGCCTTGCGCCACGGCATAGGTCTGGCCGTCCGCGCCTTGCAGGCTGGTGACGAGCAGGGTGCCGCCCAGCAGGCTCTTGGCGTCGCCCAGGGTCGAGACGGTGACGTCGACCTTCGAGCCAGCCGCCGAGAAGGGGGGCAGGGCGGCCGTGACCATGACGGCGGCGGTGTTCTTGGTGTTGAGATTGCCGTCGCGGACGTTGACGCCCTGGCGTTCCAGCATGGCCTCGAGGCTCTGCTTGGTCATCGGGGCGTTGCGCAGGCTGTCGCCGGTGCCGTTCAGGCCGACGACGATGCCGTAGCCGATCAGCTGGTTCTCGCGAACGCCTTCGAAGGCGACGATGTCCTTGATGCGCGACTTGGCGAACGCCGGGGCGGCGACCAACGCCGAAGCGGCGACCAGGGCGGTCAGCAGGATGCGAAAGAATGAACGCGGCATGGTAATCTCGTCGTGGGGAACCGTCCCCGCGCCGCTCCATGCCAGAAGCGGGCCAGTTTCCTGATCGTGCTCAGGGCCTTGTGACTCAACGGATTCGGGATTCGGCGGTGGTCCGCAGGGCGCCTCGCGGCAGAATCTGCCCGGCATTAACCATACTTCAAGCGCCCAGGCGGATTATGCTGAGATCGCGGGATAAGTGACTCGCGCCATGAGCTTTTTGGAGCTGTCGGATGAAGGTTTCCAGCACGGGGGGCGTAGGTGCGAGCGGCGCGTCGCGGGCCAAGCCGGCCGGCGGGTCGACGGGCTTTTCGCTGCCATCCGTGAACGCCGCCAGCGGCGCCGCGAGCACCGCCTCGGTCGGCGGCCTGTCCGGCGTCGGCTCGGTCGACGCCCTGCTGGCGCTTCAAGAGATGGGCGCGGTCGGCAATCCGCTGGAACGCAAGCGCCGCGCGGTGCGCCGCGCCGAGCACATCCTCGACCTGCTGGGCGATGTGCGGGTCGGGCTGATCGACGGCGACATCTCATCCGACACCCTGGACCGCCTGACGCGCGCCATCCGCGAGCAGCGGGACAATACCGACGATCCCAACCTGGAAGGGATCCTCAACGACATCGAGACGCGCGCCGCCGTCGAGCTGGCCAAGCTTCAGGCGCGTAGCTGAGATGGCCGGGGCGGGGACTTCAAAATCGGCGTTTCCCTGCCACGCCAGTCTTTCTTGCGCGTTCTATACGCGTCGTCGCCGTGTTCACGGCCCTTTTGCGGGAGGCGCGCGACCTGAACGCGCCGCTCACGCGAGGTTCATTGAACCCGGCTCACCTTTTGCTATAAGCACGCAGCCCTTAAGGGCTGAGTTCATTGGGGCGTGAGGCGTTGATGCAAACGGCCACTGTTCTTGTCGAAAAGTCTGACTATCGTCCTTCCGAGGACGAGCCTTTCATGAATGAGCGGCAGCTTGAGTATTTCAAGGACAAGCTGCTAGCCTGGAAAGAGGAGATCCTTCGCGAATCTCGCGAAACGGTCGCTCATCTCCAGAAAGAAACCGAGAATCACGCCGATCTCGCTGATCGCGCGTCCTCGGAAACCGACCGGGCTCTTGAGCTCCGTACCCGCGATCGTCAACGGAAGCTGATCTCCAAGATCGACCAGGCCCTGCGCCGCGTCGAGGACGGCTCCTACGGCTATTGTGAGGAGACGGGCGAGCCCATCGGCCTGGCTCGACTGGATGCTCGCCCTACGGCGACCATGAGCGTCGAAGCCCAGGAACGCCACGAGCGCCGCGAACGCGTCCATCGCGACGACTAAGCGCTGCTCTCCAAGGGAACTTGGGGCGACTCAATGTGTTTCAAGCGGCCTTGGGTGGGGAGCCCAGGGCCGCTTTTGTTTTGAGATCAGGTGCGTAAGGTCGTGCGCGGACCCGGAGACACCGCTTGAGCTTTTTCGAGAGCCTGCTCGTCCTGCTGGCCGCCGCCGTCCTGCTGCTGCAGGTTTCGCGTCGGCTGAACGCGCCCTATCCGGCCCTGCTGGCCGCGGCCGGCGTGTGCTTCGCCCTTGTCCCCGGCCTGCCGAAGATCTCGATCGAGCCGCATACGGCCCTGGCCCTGTTCCTGGCCCCGGTGCTGGTCGACGCGGCCTTCGACTTCCCGGTCGCTGATGTGCGCAAAATGTGGCGGCCGTTGTTCGCCCTGGCCATCGTGGCGGTGATCCTCAGCGCCGGCGCGGTGGCGTGGCTGGGCGTGACCATGGTCGGCCTGCCGATCGCCGCGGCCCTGGCCCTGGGCGCGATCGTCGCTCCGCCGGACGCGGCGGCCGCCACCGCCATCCTCACCACCGTGCGCCTGCCGCGCGGCTCGGTCGCGGTGCTGAAGGGCGAGAGCCTGCTGAACGACGCCTCGGCCCTGCTGCTGTTCTCGGCGGCGCTGGCTTTCCAGGCCCAGGGCGGCATCGACACCGCCCTGGCCGTGAAGCTGACGCTTGCGGCGCCCGGCGGGGTGATCCTGGGGATCGTCCTGGCGCGCGTGCTGCGCTTCATGAACCCTTTCGTGACCGGCACGCTGGGCGGCAACATGGCGGAGTTCGTCGCGTGTTTTGGAGCCTGGATCATCGCCGAGCGCCTGGGGCTGTCGGCGGTGCTTTGCCTGGTGGCCTTCGCCATGACCATCGCCAGAACGGCCAGCCTGCGCACGCCGCCGCGCATGCGCATCCACAGCTTCGCGGTCTGGACCTCGTCGGTGTTCCTGCTGAACGTCCTGGCCTTCCTGTTGATGGGCCTGCAGGCGCGCACCATCGTCGCCAGCATGCCGCGCGAGCGCCTGATGGAGGCGGCCGTTTTCGCCGCCGCGGTGGTCGGCTGCCTGGTCGCGGTGCGGATGGTCTGGGTGCTGACCTATATCCGGCTGTCGCAGATCCTCCCCGGCCTGCGAGGCGACGCCTATCCGACCCCCAGCCTGCGCCACGGCGTGCTGGTCGGCTGGTGCGGCATGCGCGGCCTCGTGACCCTGGCGACCGCCTTCGCCCTGCCGGGCGACTTCCCGCAACGCGACCTGATCGTGCTGACCGCCTTCGCCGTCGTGCTGGCCACCCTGGTGCTGCAGGGCCTGACCCTGTCGCCGTTGGTCCGTCTGCTGCGCTTGGACGGCGAGAACGGCCTCGACGCGGAATTGGTCCGTATCCGGGCCGACATGGCCGGCGTCGCCCTCAAGGCGCTGGAGGGCAAGACGAGCGCGGCCGCAGACCACTGGCGCTACCGTTTCGCCGCGGTGCCGACCACCTTCCCGACGCGGACCGGTGAGCTGGAAGCGCGGAGGGCCCTGGGCCTCAAGGCCATCCGCCGCCAGCGTGAGCGGCTGGAGGAATTGCGCGACGGCCAGGCTGTCGGCGCCGACGCCTTTCTGGTCCTGCAGGAGGAGCTGGATTTCGAGGAGGTCTCGATCAGCCGCGAGGACGAACGCCAAATCGAGGAGAGCTGAAGCTCACCACATCGTCTTCGCCGCGCGACCCGGCCATTCGCGGTCGTAGGCCTCGCCGCCGGCCTCGCCGGCGGTGACGGCGGCCAGCATGGCGCCGGGCGTGGGCAGGGACTTCGGGTCGACCTGGCTTTCCGGCTTCCAGAGGCCCGAGCGGACGATGGCGCGGGCGCATTGGAAGTAGGCTTCGACGACCGTGACCACCATGGCCGTGCGCGGCGGCTTGCCGTCGACGGCGAAGCTGTCCAGCAGGTCGGGATCGACGCTCAGCATCGCCCGGCCGTTGACGCGGAAGGTGGCGCCTGAGCCGGGGATCAGGAACAGCAGCGCCACGCGCGGGTCGCGGACGACATTGCGCAACGAATCGATTCGGTTATTGCCGCGCCGGTCGGGCAGGATCAGCGTCCGGGGATCGGCGATGCGGACGAAGCCGGGCAGGTCGCCGCGCGGGCTGCAGTCCAGGCCTTCGGGGCCGACGGTGGCCAGGGCCACGAACGGGGAGGCCTGGATCAAGGCCGCGTAGTGCGGGGTGATGTGGTCGGTGACCTTGACGGTCGAGGCGGGGGCCGGCTGGGGCTGATACAGCGCCTCAAGAGCCTCGAGGGTGGTGATCTCGTGCATCGCATCCTCCCGTGGCCCTGCTTCTAGAGCCTTGGCGGACGGCGGACAATCTCAGGACAGGGCGGCGCGGACGCAGGCCTCGCGCAGGCGGCGAGCCGAGATCGGCTTGTCGACGATGGGGGTGAGGCGGCCCTGCAGCTGGTCGGCGTTGCCGGTGACATAGACGACGGGGATGCGGCCCAGCTTCCGCTGGATGGCCTCGACGGCCTCCTCGCCGGTGCCGCCGACGATCCGATAGTCGGCGGTGATCAGATCTGGCGGATTCGCCAAGGCCAAGGCCAAGGCGTCCGACAGGCTGTCGGCGATATCAAAACTCGTGAAGCCCTGCTCCGCCAGAAGGGCTTCGACCTCGAACGCGACGAGGATTTCATCCTCGATAATCAACACGTGTCGGGCCTTCGCGTGCTCGGTCATTCGCCGCAGCCTTCGTGATCGTCCCTATGTCCAGTCAATGTCGCCGCGCGTCGCCGCGCCAGTCGCGTTTTCGTGATCTTCATGAGCGTAAAGGTTGTGTGAGCCTGTTCGGCTGCGCAGCGTGGGAAAGCAGGCTATGGAAGGAAAAAACTGAATTCGCAGGAGCGCCCAGCCTTGTCCTTGATCCTTACCGAGAAGCGCGGTCACGTCGCCATCCTCACCCTGAACCGTCCGGAGACGATGAACGCCCTCGGCGCGCCGGGCGACGGCGACCAGGTGGTCGCCGCCTGCGAGGCGATCAATGACGATCAGGAGATCCGCTGCGTGATCCTGACCGGCGCGGGAAAGGCCTTCTCGGCCGGCGGCGATGTCAAGGCGATGAAGGCGCGCGAGGGCGCGTTCGGCGGCAACGGCGTGGCCGTGCGCGACGGCTACCGCAAGAACATCCACCGAATCGTCCGGGCCATCTACGGCCTTGAGGTCCCGTCGATCGCGGCGGTGAACGGGGCGGCGATCGGCCTAGGCTGCGACGTGGCCTGCATGACCGACATCCGCATCGCCGCCGACACGGCCCGGTTCGGCGTCACCTTCCTGAAGCTGGGTCTGATTCCCGGCGACGGCGGCGCCTGGCTGATGCCGCGCACGATCGGCATGAGCCGCGCGGCGGAACTGCTGTTCACCGGCGACGTCATCGACGCGGCCAAGGCCGCCGACTGGGGTCTGATCAGCAAGGCCGTGCCGGCCGAGACGCTGATGGACGAGGCCCTGACGCTCGCCAACCGCATCGCCCAGCAGCCGCCGTACGCCCTGCGCATGGCCAAGAGCCTGCTCAAGCACGGCCAGACGGCCAGCTACGACACCCTGATGGAGATGAGCGCGGCCGCCCAGGCCATCGCCCACCACACCGAGGACCACATGGAAGGCGTCGACGCGATCCTCGAAAAGCGCGCGCCCGTGTTCAAGGGCGCCTGAGATCATGGGCAAGGAAGCGAGCGGCGTCTGGGGTCAGCTGTCGGACGGCGACAGCGAGGGCAAGCTGCTGTGGGAGCCGCCGAAGCTGATCTTCCGCGGGGCCTATCGCGGCATCTACCAGGGCCACGCGCTGAAGAACCTGCGGACCGAGGGCGATGACCTGGTGCTGAGCGACGGCACGCGGTTCACCCTGGAGCCGGGCCAGGCCGACAAGTGGCTGCACGCCATCCAGAACCCGCCCTCGCGCCTGGACAAGCTTGGCGTCAAGCCGGGCATGACCGTGGTCATCGACGGCGTCGAGGACGCGGCGTTCCTGGCCGAGCTGTCTACCCGCGTCGAGCCGGTCGACGCCGATGAGGCCGACGGCGTCGATATCCTGTTCCTGGCCGCCGACGACCTGGCCGACCTCGACCGGCTGGAGGACCTGATGTGGATCCTGGCCGACAAGGGCGCGATCTGGATCGTCTCCCAGAAGGGCAAGGGCGCGCCGCTGAAGGACACCGACGTGCTGACCGCCGCGCGCGGCTTTGGCCTGTCCGACACCAAGGTCTGCGCCTTCTCCAAGAGCCACACGGCGCTGCGGTTCGTGAAACGCAAGACGCCGAAGGCCGCGCCGGCGACAGCTCCTGTCGCGGATGACGAAGGGTTCGACGAGGAGGCGTAGAGCTATCGCCGATACCGCTCATTCCGCGAAGGCGGGGAGGAGATGGCGATAGGGAAGCCTCGTCAGGCCGCTTCCATCGCCTTCACGGGCTGGGCCTTCACCCCGGTCTTGCGGCCAAACTGCATGACTCCGTCCTCAACCTTGCCCAGGCGCAGGGCCGCCAGGTCCAGAGCGTAGTTCTGGTGCACCTTCCACGGCTTGCGCAGGCCCTGCTTGGGGAACTGGCCGATCGCGCGGGTGACGTAGCCGGACGAGAAGTCGAGCCATGGCGCGACCTCCATCTCGCCGTCGACGCGCGGCACGCAGAAGTCGGTTCGCGTGCGGTCCATGTGGTTCAGCAGGCGGCAGACATATTCGGAGGTCAGGTCCGCCTTCAGCGTCCAGCTGGCGTTGGTATAGCCGAACGCGGAGGCCAGGTTCGGCACGTCGCTGAACATCATGCCCTTGTAGCTCATCGACTGGGACAGGTCGGCGACCTTGCCGTCGACCACGACCTCCATGCCGCTGAGCAGCTGCATCTGCAGGCCGGTGGCCGTGACGACGACGTCGGCGTCCAGGGTCTTGCCGGACTTCAGCTGGAGACCGGTCTCGGTGAAGGTCTCGATGTGGTCGGTGACCACCGAGCTCGCGCCCGACTTGATCGAGTCGAACAGGTCGGCGTCCGGCACCAGGCACAGGCGCTGATCCCAGGGATTGTAGCGCGGCGTGAAGTGGGTCTCGATATCGTAGTCCGGGCCCAGGTGCTCGCGGACCATGCCCAGCAGGCGTTCCTTGACCTTCTCCGGCTTCTTGCGGGCCATGTTGAAGAACAGCATCTGGAAGAGGACGTTCTTCCAGCGGGTGAGGCCATAGGCGGTCATGGCCGGCAGCTTGGAGCGCAGCCAGTTGGCGATCCCGTCCTCGGCCGGGCGTGAGACCACATAGGTCGGCGAGCGCTGCAGCATGACCACGTGCTCGGCCGTCTTGGCCATCTCTGGCACCAGGGTCACGGCGGTGGCGCCGCTGCCGATCACCACGACCTTCTTGCCGGTGTAATCGAGGGCTTCGGGCCAGTGCTGCGGGTGGACGATCGCCCCCCTGAAGCGCTCGGTCCCCGCGAACTCGGGCGTGTAGCCGGCCGAATAGCGGTAATAGCCGGCGCACATATAGAGGAAGCCGCAGGTGAAGGTGACGGTCTGACCGTCATGCTCGGCCTCGACCGTCCAGGTCGCCGTCTGCGTCGACCAGCTGGCGCGCTTGACCATGTGCTTGAAGCGGATGTGACGGTCAACGTCGTGCTCACGCGCCGTTTCGCGGACGTAGTTCAGGATCGACGGGCCGTCGGCGATGGCCTTGGCGGCTTTCCACGGCTTGAAGCTGTAGCCCAGGGTGTACATGTCGCTGTCGGAGCGGATGCCCGGATAGCGGAACAGGTCCCAGGTGCCGCCGATCGCCTCGCGCCCCTCCAGGATCGCATAGGTCTTGCCGGGGCAGTGCTTCTTCAGGTGATAGGCCGCGCCGATCCCTGAAAGCCCCGCGCCCACGATCAGGACGTCGACATGTTCGATGGTCATCCGCTTCCGCCCGTTTGCTCCGCCCGCCGGTTGACCCGGTGTGGTCGTATGTGAACAGTGTTCACCAACAAACGACCGTTTTGACCGAACGTCAACCGCGGCCTATCGGATAGTTCATGTCTCTTCGCGACTTCGGCCTGCTGGTCCTGATCTGTCTGGTCTGGGCCAGCAACAACATCATCTCCAAGATCGTGGTCGCTCACTGGGGCGTGCCGCCGCTGTTCTACGCGGCCGTGCGCTTTTCCCTGGTGGCGCTGGCGACCCTGCCTTGGCTGCTGCCCGCGCCGAAGCCGACCTGGCGGATCGTGGTGGTGGCGCTGCTGATGGGAGCGGGGAACTTCGCCCTGCTGTTCATGGGCTTCAAGACCGCCTCGCCGTCGGCGGCGTCGGTGGTGATCCAGCTGGGCGTGCCGTTCACGACCCTGCTGTCGATGCTGATGCTGGGCGAGACGATCCGCTGGCGGCGGGGGCTTGGCATCGCCCTGACCCTGGCCGGGGCGGTGACGGTGATGTGGAGCCCGCAGGGCTTCGTGCTGTCGCCGGGGCTCTGGCTGATCGTGGCGGCCGCCTTCGCCGGCTCGCTGGGCGCGGTGATGATGAAGCAGGTCGAGGGCGTGCGGCCCTTGCAGTTCCAGGCCTGGGTCGGCTTCTCGTCGATCTGGCCGCTGGCGGCGATGAGCGCGGTCATCGAGCCCGGACAGGTCGCGGCGGGGATCGCGGCGGGCTGGCCGTTCGTGGCGGCTGTGGTGTTCTCGGCCCTGGTGGTTTCGGTCGTGGCCCATACGGCCTATTACGGGCTGATCCAGCGCTACGAGGCCAATCTGATCGCTCCGCTCACCCTGCTGACGCCGCTCTTCACCATCCTGCTGGGCGTGCTGGTCACCCACGATCATTTCGACCTGCGGATGGGCGTGGGAGCCGGCCTGGCCCTGACCGGCGTCTTGATCATCGCGCTTCGGCGGAATCAGGTCATGCCGTTGCTGATGTCGATCCGGAACCGCGCCCAATGAGTCTGAGCCTTATCGAGGCCCCGTCGCCCAATTTCGACGCCCGCAAGGCCGTGCCCGACACGATCGTGCTGCACTACACGGGCATGGAGACCGGCGAGGCCGCGATCGAGCGCCTGCGCGACCCCGAGGCCAAGGTGTCGGCGCACTACTGCGTCGAAGAAGACGGCCGCATCTTCCGCCTCGTGCCCGAGGAGCGCCGCGCCTGGCACGCCGGGGCGGCCTTCTGGAAGGGCGTCAAGGACATCAACTCGGCCTCGGTCGGCATCGAGATCGTCAATCCCGGCCACGAGTTCGGCTACCGCCCGTTCCCCGAGGCCCAGATCGCCTCCGTGATCAATCTGCTGGCCGACGTGCGCTCGCGCTGGATGATCCCAGACAGCCGCATCCTCGGCCACTCCGACATCGCGCCGGGCCGCAAGGTCGATCCGGGCGAGCTCTTCCCGTGGAAGCGTCTCGCCGAAAGCGGCCACGGCCTCTGGATCGAGCCCGCGCCGTCGCCCGGCGCGCCGCTGGGCCAGGGCGAGGAGGGGACCGGCGTCTTCGCCCTGCAAGCTGGCCTGACCCGCCTTGGCTTCGACTGCGCCCCCACCGGCAAGTACGACGAGTGGACCACGACGGTGGTCGGCGCCTTCCAGCGCCACTGGCTGCAGAGCCGCTTCGACGGCATCGCCGACGGCGAGACCCGGGCGCGGCTGGTGGGCCTGCTGCGCGCGGCGGCGGACTGATGCACCCGGACGGCCGCTTCCACGTCGAGGATCGCCCGGTCCTGCTGGACTTCATCCGCGCCCACCCGTTCGTGACGATCGCCGCGTCCGTCGGTGGCCGGCCATTCGTGGCCCAGTCGCCGGTGGTGATCCGCGACCTGGACGGCGAGATCGCCCTCGACTTCCACCTGTCGCGCGGCAACGTCCTGACCCCGCACCTGACCCAGGGCTTCCGAGCGGTGGTGCTGGCCACGGGGCTCGACGCCTATGTCAGCCCGGACTGGTACGAGAGCGCTGACCAGGTACCGACCTGGAACTACCAATCCGTCGAAGCCGAGGGCTCGGTCGCGCCGCTGGACGAGGCCGAACTGGTGGCCCTGCTGGACGACCTGTCGGCCCAGGAAGAGGCGCGGCTTCTCCCCAAGAAGCCCTGGACCCGCGACAAGATGAAGGCCGGCAAGTTCGAGGCCTTGCTGCGCGGGATCATGGGCGGCCGGCTGTTCGTCGAGCGGCTGGACGGGACCTTCAAGCTCTCGCAGAACAAGAACGACGCCGATCGGTTGGGCGCTGCCCGGGGGCTGGGCGAGCATCCGATCGCGCGCCTGATGCGAGAGCTTTGACGCTGGAGCGTTGACGTTTGGGCTCCGCCCCGTCAAACACCGTCCCGGACCAGATGATCGGGCGGTCGCGTCGTCTTCGGACGCCGAGGAAAGTCCGGGCTCCACGGTGACAAGGCGGTGGGTAACGCCCACCGGGAGCGATCCCAGGGATAGCGCCACAGAAAGCAAACCTCCTCCCTACGGGGCGGGAAGGGTGAAAGGGTGGGGTAAGAGCCCACCGCGGACCTGGCGACAGGGACGGCATGGCAAGCCCCGCCTGGAGCAAGACCGAATAGGGACCCCGCGCCGGCCTCGCGTCGGATAGGCCGTCACTGGCCGAGAGGGTCCGGGTAGGTCGCGAGAGCCGTCCAGCAATGGCCGGCCTAGAGGAATGATCGTCGCCGTCGCTTTCGAGCGGCGGAACAGAACCCGGCTTACAGATCATCTGGTCCCCATCCTCCCCGTCTGGCGGGGAGGCGACAGAGCGCGTTCACGCGCGGCGCATCCGAGTCTTCCTACGCGCGGGGAAAGGCCACGGCGCCTGAAGTTCACATCCAATGGGACGAACTGCGACGGCCCAAGGCGTTTGTGTGGTGAGTTCTGTGTATGTTCTGTTGATTAACTTCCGTGCTCCGTGAAGAAGGCGTGCGACATCTTTGAATTGTCGATGAAATGGCAGTTGGTGTCATTGTCTCCCAGTTCATCCCATGTTAACCCAATTCGCGTCGGGGCGAGGTGGTGGCAGCTCGCCGACCGGCTTGGGCTTGGGCGGGGTTGGCTTCAGTGTTTCTCTCGACGTTCGAGAAACAGCTCGACAGCAAGCGGCGCATCGTTGTGCCGCAGGAATTCCGCGCGGCCGTCTCCGGCCTGTTCGACGGCATCTTCTGCTTCCCCTCGATCGAGGCCGATTGCCTGGAAGCTGGCGGAAAAGCCTTGTTCGATCGTTACTTGGCGGTGATCGAGGAGATGCCGTTCGGAGATCCGACCCGCACCGCGCTGGAGACCAGCGTCCTGGGCGGCATGGCCAAACTGTCTTTTGATACAGCTGGTCGCATTACGCTCCCCGACCAGCTGTGCGAAATGTGCGGCCTCACGGATTGGGTAGCCGTCGTCGGTATGGGTGAGCGTTTTCAGATCTGGTCGCGCGAGGCCTTCCAGGCCCATCGCGCGACGCAGCGTGACCTGGCCAAGGAAGGTCTGGCGGCCCTGCGCGCCCAACAGCGCGTCGCCAAGTTCGGGGCTGCGTCGTGAGCGAAGCGCCGCACATCTCCGTCCTGCTGAATGAAGTGGTCGAGGCCCTGGGCGCGGGTCCGGGCGAGACCATCATCGACGGCACCTTCGGGGCCGGCGGCTATACCCGCGCGATCCTGGCCACGGGCGCGACCGTCGTCGGCTTTGACCGCGACCCGACCGTCCAGAAGTTCACCGAAGGCCTGCCGGCGGATCGCTTCCGCCTGATCCAGGACCGCTTTTCCCGGATGGCCGAGCATTTCGAGCCGCAGTCGGTCGACGGCGTGGTGCTGGATATCGGTGTGTCGTCCATGCAGCTGGACGAGGCCGAGCGCGGCTTTTCGTTCATGCGCGACGGCCCGCTGGACATGCGGATGAGCGATACGGGTCCGACCGCCGCCGACCTCGTCAACGAGCTCGACCACACCGAGCTGGCCCGCATCCTCTATGTCTATGGCGAGGAGCACGCCTCGCGCCGCATCGCCAGCTTCATCGTCAAGCGTCGCGAGGAGCGTCCGTTCGAGCGCACCCTGGACCTGGCGCACGTCATCGAACGCGCCCTGGGCGGCCGCAAGGGCGCCAAGGTCCACCCGGCCACGCGCTCGTTCCAGGGGCTGCGCATCGCGGTCAACGAGGAGCTGGCCGAGCTGGAGGCGGGGCTTGCCGCCGCCGAGCGCATCCTGAAGCCGGCCGGCCGGCTGGCGGTGGTGACCTTCCACTCGCTGGAAGATCGCATCGTCAAGAATTACCTGGCCGAGCGGGCCGGGCGCACGCCGGGCGGCTCGCGCCACCTGCCGCAGGCGCCGACCGGCGCGCCGGCCAGCTTCCAATTGATCGCCAACAAGGCCATCGCGCCGGGCGAGGCCGAACTGGCGGTCAATCCGCGCGCGCGCTCGTCGAAGCTGCGCGCCGCCGTGCGCACGACGGCTCCCGTCTGGGAGGCCACCGCGTGACCAGCGTCGGCCTGTTCGATCGCCGCATCCGGGGCTTCCGCATCGTCGAGGTCGCGGGCATGGGCGTCCTGCTGACCCTGGTGACCAGCGTCTATCTGGCCAAGACCTTTGCGGGTCGCGAGCGCCAGGAGATCAGCCGCATCGAGCAGGAGATCGTCGACGAGGGTGTCCGCAAGCGCCTGCTGGAAGCCGAGGTCGCCCATCTGGAGCAGCCCCGCCGCATCGAGCAACTGGCGCAGATGATGCAGCTGAAGCCGATCGCGCCGGACCACGAGATCACAGAGGACGCCCTGATCGACGTCGCGCGCCGCCGCGAGCTGCCGCGCGCGCCGATCTCGGCCGCGCCGGTCGCACCCGAGGCCCTGGCCGCCGACGCGCCGGAAGCCGTGCCCGACGACATCCCGCCGCCCCCTCAAGCTGAAGGGGTCCAGCGATGAGCCTCTCCAATCTTGGTCCCGGCGGCTTCCAGTCGCCGCTGTGGCGGTGGCTGATCGAGCGCGTATGGCGGCTGGAGCACGCCTTCGAGCGCTCGCGCGCCGCGGCCAAGCCCGAGGATGACACGCGCATCCGCATCTTCCTGGTCATGGGCTTCTTCAGCCTGTGCTTCGTCGGCGTCGGCCTGGGCGCCGGCTGGGCGGCGCTGTTCTCGCACGCGGGGCAGGGTAACGGCTACGCCCAGGGCGCCGACGGCGCGCGCGGCGATGTGGTCGACCGCAACGGCAAGCTGCTGGCCGTCGACCTGGCTCACTACGCCCTCTATGTCGATCCGCGCGAGGTCTGGGACGCCAAGGAAGTGCGCCGCGCCCTGGGCAAGGCCCTGCCGCAGGTCCCGGCCAAGCGCCTGGACAAGGCCGTGTTCGGCGATCACCGCGCCTTCGTCCTGGGCGGCCTGACACCCGACGAAAAGGACGCCATCTTCAATCTGGGCCTGCCCGGCATCTCGTTCGAGGAGCAGGAGCGGCGGATGTACCCTCTGGGTCCGACGGCCGCGCACCTGATCGGCTTCGTCGACAGCGGCGGCAAGGGCCTGGCCGGCGCCGAGCGCGCCCTGGACGATCCGATCCGCAAGGCCGCCGGCGGGCAGGGCGGCCCGACCCAGCTGTCGATCGACATCCGCGTCCAGGCCGCGCTCGAGGACGAGCTGCGCAAGGCCGCCGCCGAGTTCACGCCCAAGGGCGCGGTGGGCCTGGTCACCAACGTCCACACCGGCGAGATCCTGGGCCTGGCCAGCCTGCCCGACTTCGACCCCAACAAGCCGGGCGAGGCGACCGACGAGCAGCGCCTGAACCGCGCCGCCGCCTCGGTCTACGAGATGGGATCGACCTTCAAGGCGTTCACGGTGGCCATCGGCCTGGATACCGGCGTGGCGACGCCCGCCTCGACCTTCGACGCGCGCGAGCCCTACAAGCTGGGCTATCGCACGATCCACGACTATCACGCCGCCAAGGCGATCCTGACCCTGGTCGAGGTGTTCAAGCACTCGTCGAACATCGGCACCGCCATACTGGCCGAGCGGATCGGCGGCGCGCGGCTCAGCCAGTATTTCGCCAACCTGGGCCTCACCAAGCCGGCCAAGGTCGAGCTGATGGAGTCGGCCAGGCCGCTCACGCCGCGCAAGTGGGACGTGGACGCGGTGGCGTCCACCTCGTTCGGCCATGGTATGAACATCAGTCCGCTGGCCCTGGCCCAGGCGATGAACGCCCTGCTGAACGGCGGCGAAATGAGGCCCCTGACCATCCGCAAGCTGCCGTTGGGCGTGCGCCCGGAGGGCAAACGGGTGATCTCGGAAAACACCTCGGCCGAGATGCTGAAGATCATGCGGGCGAACGTCCTTCCCGGCGGCAGCGGCGGCAAGGCCGACGTGCCGGGTCTTTCGGTCGGCGGCAAGACCGGCACCGGCGAGAAATACGACCCCTCGATCCGTGGCTACAACCACCAGCGTCAGGTCTCCTCATTCGCGGCGGTGTTCCCGACCGACGGCCCGCTGGAGGCGGACCGCTACTTCGTGCTGATCCTGATGGACGAGCCGCACGGTAACGCCAAGTCGTTCGGTTTCTCGACCGGCGGCTGGGTGGGCGCGCCGGCGGCCGGCAAGGTGATCGAACGCATCGCGCCGTTCCTGGGCGTGCAACGCAAGACCGAGCTGGTGACCATCGCCAGCCCCCAGAAGAGCGCCACACCGGAGGCGGGGCTATGACCAGACATCTGTCGGAACTGTTCAACCGTCCGTTCGCCAGTGACCCGGTGATCGCCGGCGTCACCGCCGACAGCCGCAAGGTCACGGCCGGCTGGCTGTTCGCCGCGCTGCCGGGGACCAAGGTCGATGGCCGGGACTTCGCGCCGGGCGCGGTGTCCAAGGGCGCCGCCGCCATCCTGGCGCCCGAAGACGGGCTGGAAGGCCTGGGCGTGCCTGTGGTCCGTTCCGAGGACGCCCGGCGCGCCTACGCCCTGGCCTCGTCCGCCTTCTGGGGTAAGCAGCCGGCCATGTGCGTGGCCGTCACCGGCACCAATGGCAAGACCTCGGTCGCCGGCTTCTGTCGCCAGATCTTCGCCAAGCTGGGCCACAAGGCCGCCAGCATGGGGACCCTGGGCGTCGTGGTGAGCGAAGCAGGCCACCCGGATCAGCAGCTGACCCCGCCGGGCCTGACCACGCCGGACGCCGGCGACGTGGCCGAGATGGTCGCGCGTCTGGCCGAGATGGGCGTCACCCACCTGGCCCTGGAGGCCAGCTCGCACGGCGTCGACCAGCGCCGCGTCGACGGCGTCAAGCTGAAGGCCGCCGGCTTCACCAACTTCACCCAGGACCACCTGGACTATCACGGCTCGATGGAAGCCTATCGCGCCGCCAAGCTGCGTCTGTTCGACACGCTTACCCCCGGTGGGGCCATGGCGGTGCTGAACGCCGACAGCGAGGCCTTCCCGAACTTCGCCGCCGCCGCCGTCACCTCGGGCCAGAGCATTTTCTCGGTGGGCGAGGACGGCCAGGGTCTGCGCCTGATCTCGCGCACCCCGACCCCGGCCGGCCAGGACCTGGTGATCGAGGCAGACGACGTCGTCCACCACATCAAGCTGCCGCTGGCCGGCGCCTTCCAGGCCTCGAACGTGCTGGTCGCCGCCGGCCTGTGCGTCGCCGCGGGCGAGGACGTCGCCAAGGTGCTGAAGGCTCTGGATAGCCTGGAAGGCGCGGCCGGGCGCCTGCAGCGCGTCGGGCGTGGTCCCAAGGGCGGCGAGGCCTATGTCGACTACGCTCACACGCCGGACGGTCTGCAGACCGTGCTGGAAGCCTTGCGCCCGCACACGCGCGGCAAGCTGATCGCCGTGTTCGGCGCGGGCGGCGACCGCGATCGCGGCAAGCGTCCGCTGATGGGCGCGATCGGCGCCAAGCTGGCCGACATCGCCATCGTCACCGATGACAATCCGCGCTCGGAAGACCCGGCCTCGATCCGCGCCGCTATCCTGGAAGCCGCGCCGGGCGCCCGCGAGATCGGCGACCGACGCGCCGCGATCCGCGCCGCCGTCGACCTGATGGGCGATGGCGATGTGCTGGTCATCGCCGGCAAGGGCCACGAGCAGGGCCAGATCGTCGCTGGCGTCGTCCACCCGTTCGACGACGTGGCCGAGGCCCTGGAAGCGCTGGAGGGCGTCGATGCCTGAAGCGCTTTGGACGGCTGACGAGATCGCGCGGGCCGTTGGCGGCGCGGTCGCTGGCGACTTCGCCGTGACCGGCGTCTCGATCGACACCCGCACCGTCGAGGCGGGCGACCTGTTCGTGCCGCTGGTCGGCGCGCGCGACGGCCACGACTTCGTCGCGCAGGCGGTCGCCAACGGCGCGACCGGCGTCCTGGCCGCCAAGGCCGTCGACGCGCCGGCCGTAATGGTCGAAGACACTTTCAAGGCGCTGGAGCGGCTGGGCGTCGCCGCTCGCGAGCGCGCGCCGCAGTGCAAGCGCGGGGCGGTGACCGGCTCGGTCGGCAAGACCAGCGTCACCCGCGCGGTCGAGGCTGGCCTGCGCCTGGCGGGCAAGGCCCACGCGTCGGTGAAGAGCTACAACAACCATATCGGCGTGCCGCTGACCCTGGCCCGGATGCCGCGCGACAGCGAGCGCGCCGTGTTCGAGATCGGCATGAACCACGCCGACGAGATCACGCCCCTGTCGGGCTTTGTCCAGCCGCACGCGGTGGCGATCACCACGGTGGGGCCGGTCCATCTGGAGAACTTCCCCGACGGCGAGGAGGGCGTGGCCCGCGCCAAGGCCGAGATCTTCGCCGGCCTGCAGCCGGGCGGGATCGCGGTTCTGAACGCCGACAACCGCTGGTTCGAGTTTTTGAAGGCCGAGGCCGAGAAGGCCGGCGCGACCGTCTGGAGCTTCGGGTCTTCACCGGACTGCACAGCTCAGCTTGTCTCTCTCTCGTCCGATCTCCCCGGCGAAAGCCGGGGCCCAGATGACAAGGCGACGGGCGCTCCGGATGAATCTGGGTCCCGGCTTTCGCCGGGAAGATCGGTGGCTAAGGCGGTCTTGCGTGGCGAACCCATCGAGATTGCCCTGCTGCAGACCGGGGTCCACTGGGGCCCCAACAGCCTGTGCGTCCTGCTGATGCTGGAAGCCCTTGATGTGCCGCGCGAGACGGCCTTGGCCGCCCTGGCGGCTTTCGCCCCGATCGAAGGTCGCGGGGCCGAGAAAACCGTCCGCATCGACGGCGGGACTTTCACCCTCGTCGACGAGAGCTACAACGCCAATCCGGTCTCGATGCAGGCCGCTCTGAAGACCCTGGGCGCGCGCAAGGTCGCCGGTCGCCGGGTCGTGGCGCTGACCGACATGCTCGAACTGGGCGAGGACAGCGACCGGTTTCACGCCGAGCTTGCAGGCCCGATCGACCATGCAAACGTTGACGTTGTTTTTGTCGCAGGCGTCCACATGAAATCGCTGTGGGAGGCGCTTCCGCCGACTCGGCGAGGCGGCTACGCGGAAGTTACTGAAAAGTTAACGGCGCAGCTGGCGGGGGCGATCCGGCCTGGCGACGTGGTGATGGTGAAGGGGTCGAACGGCTCCAAGGCCGGGGTTCTCGCCCGGGCCCTGGCGGCGCTCGACCTTGGGGAACAGGGCTGATGCTGTACTTCCTGTACGAATGGCTGGCGCGCTCGCAAGAGCATGTCCCGGCGCTGAACCTGTTGAAATACCTGACCTTCCGGTCCGGCATGGCGATGCTGACCGCCTATATCGTCGCCGTGGCCATGGGCTCGCGCTTCATTCGCTGGATGAAGGCCAAGCAGGGCAAGGGCCAGCCGATCCGCACCGACGGCATCGCCCGTCACGTCACCGAGAAGGCCGGCACGCCCACCATGGGCGGCTTCATGATCCTGGCCGGCCTGTTCGTCGGCGCCCTGCTGTGGGCCGACCTGCGCAACATCCACGTCTGGGTCGTGCTGCTGATCACCGGCAGCTACGGCCTGCTGGGCTTCATGGACGACTACGCCAAGGTCACCAAGCAGACCACCGCCGGCCTCTCCAGCGTCCAGAAGCTGGTCGCCCAGTTCGCCGTGGCCATCGTCGCCGCCGTGATCCTGATCCTGTGGGCGCCCAAGTCGCCGATGACGCCGGGCATGGAGACCAGCGTGGTCTTCCCGATCTTCAAGGCGCTGGTGATCAATCTGGGCTGGTTCTACGTGGTGTTCGCCGCGGTCACGATCGCGGGCTTCTCCAACGCGGTGAACCTGACCGATGGCCTGGACGGCCTGGCCATCGTGCCGGTGATGTTCGCCGCCTCGACCTTCGGCCTGATCGCCTATCTCGTCGGCAACTACAAGTTCGCGGACTATCTGAACCTGCACTTCGCGCCAGGCGTCGGCGAACTGGCGGTGCTGTGCGGCGCGATCATCGGCGGGGGCATGGGCTTTCTCTGGTACAACGCCCCGCCGGCCAAGATCTTCATGGGCGACACCGGCTCGCTGGCCCTGGGCGGCGCGCTGGGCGCGATCGCTGTCTGCGCCAAGCACGAACTGGTCCTGGGCATTGTCGGCGGCCTGTTCGTGGCCGAGGCGCTGAGCGTCATGATCCAGGTCGCCTACTTCAAGAAGACCGGCAAGCGCGTCTTCCTGATGGCGCCGATCCACCACCATTTCGAGAAGCTGGGCTGGGCTGAATCCACCGTCGTGATCCGGTTCTGGATCGTGGCGATGATGCTGTCCTTCGTCGGCCTCGCCACGCTGAAACTGCGTTAGGGAGCCCGAGTATGATCCCCGTCCGCGGATTCGAGGACAAGACCGTCGCGGTGTTCGGCCTGGGCCGAACCGGACTGACGGCCGCGCGCGCCTTGATCGCGGGTGGGGCGAAGGTCGCCCTCTGGGACGAGAAACCGGAGAGCCGCGAAGCCGCGGCCGCCGAGGGTTTCCCCGTCGTCGACCTGCAAGCGGCCGACTGGAGCCAGTTCGCCGCCCTGATGCTGTCGCCGGGCGTGCCGCTGACCCACCCCAAGCCGCACTGGACTGTCGGCAAGGCCAAGGCCGCCGGCGTCGAGATCCTGGGCGACGTCGAGCTGTTCGCCCGGACGGTCAACGCCGCGCCCGTCCACAAGCGCCCGAAGATCATCGCCATCACCGGCACCAACGGCAAGTCGACCACGACCGCCCTGATCGGCCATCTCTGCGCCTCGGCCGGCCGCGACACGCGGGTCGGCGGCAATATCGGCTTGGGCGTGCTTGGTCTGGAAGACATGCACGGCGGCGCGGTCTACGTGCTGGAGCTGTCGTCCTATCAGCTGGACCTGACCTCGAGCCTGAAGCCCGACGCGGTGGTGCTGCTGAACATCTCGCCCGACCACCTGGATCGTCACGGCGGCATGGATGGCTACATCGCCGCCAAGCGCCGGATCTTCCTGAACCAGGGCAAGGGCGACACGGCGATCATCGGAGTCGACGATCCCTGGTGCCAGCAGATCTGCACCGAGATCACCGCCGCCAACCGCCGCACCATCTGGCCGATCAGCGCCGGCAAGGCGATGGGGCGGGGCGTCTATGCCCTGCAGGGCGTGCTCTACGACGCCACCGGCGAACGCGTGGTCGAGATGGCCGACCTCCTTCGGGCAAGAAGCTTGCCGGGCCGCCACAACTGGCAGAACGCCGCGGCCGCCTACGCCGCCGCCCGCGCCATCGGCATCCCCGCGCACGACGCGGTGGAGGGTCTGATGACCTTCCCGGGCCTGGCGCACCGGATGGAGACCGTCGGCAAGATCGGCAGGGTCCGCTTCGTCAACGACAGCAAGGCCACCAACGCCGACGCCGCCCGCCAGGCGATGTCCAGCTATCCGAAGTTCTACTGGATCGCCGGCGGCGTCGCCAAGGCCGGCGGCATCGACGACCTGAAGGACCTCTTCCCGCGCATCGCCAAGGCCTATCTGATCGGCGAGGCGGCCAACGTCTTCGCCGTGACCCTGGCCGGCAAGGCCGACGTGAAGATGAGCGGCACGCTGGAGAAGGCCGTGCAACAGGCCTATGCCGACGCCGCCGCCAGCGGTGAGGACGCCGTCGTCCTGCTCTCGCCGGCCTGCGCCTCGTTCGACCAGTTCAGCGACTTCGAGGCCCGGGGCGAAGCGTTCCGCGCCGCGGTCAACGGCCTGACGGCGAGCGGCGGCAAGTCAGCGGTGGCGTGAAGGCCATCTGGCCGCAAGGCCGCGACTGACGCTCCACGATCTTCACGAGTCGCTCTCAATTCCATCGGGCTTGCCAACGCCCCTCGCCGCCGTCCGCGTGTCGGGCGCGGCGCGGCTGAACTTAGCCGTGCCTTCGGCGTTGAACCGTTCATGCGCCGCTAAGGGAGGTGGCGCGTCGTCCACGGAGCGAGCATGTCTGAAGCCAGGGTCGAGAGAGAAGGCGCCCGTGTCAGCACGGGGGTGTCTGGGCTCGACGACATCCTGGGCGGCGGTCTGACGCGCGATCGCATCTACCTGGTCGAGGGCACGCCGGGTTCCGGCAAGACCACCCTGGCATTGCAGTTCCTGCTGAAGGGGCGCGAACTGGGGGAGACCGGGCTCTACATCACGCTCTCGGAAACCGAGCAAGAACTCAAGGCGGCCGCCGCCAGCCATGGCTGGTCGCTGGACGGAATAGACCTGTTTGAACTGGTCAGCGAAGAGGGGCTGGACCCCGACAGCGAGCAGTCGGTGCTGCATCCGTCCGATGTCGAGCTTGGCGAGACCACGCGCGGGGTGATGAGGCAGGTCGAGCAGACCAAGCCGCTCCGCGTGGTCTTCGACAGCCTGTCGGAGATGCGGTTGCTGGCCCAGAATCCGCTGCGCCACCGCCGTCAGATCCTGGCGCTGAAGCACTTCTTCGCCACCCGTCGGTGCACGGTCCTGCTGCTGGACGACCAGACCGCCGAGGATGGCGACCTGCAACTGCACAGCATCGCCCACGGGGTGATCAGCCTACGGCGGATGACCCAGGAATACGGCGCGCAGCGTCGACAGCTCGAGGTCGTCAAGATGCGGGGCATCAAGTTCCGAGGCGGCTTTCACGACTTCTCGCTCGACACCGGCGGCATCCAGGTCTTCGAGCGCCTGGTCGCCGCCGACCATCCCGCCACGTTCGTCCAGGAGATGGTGTCCACGGGCGCGCCAGGCCTCGACGCGCTGATGGGCGGCGGGCTGACGCGCGGCGCCAACACCCTGATCAGCGGGCCTTCAGGCGTGGGCAAGACCACCACCTCAGTGCGCTGCGCCCTGACCGCGCTCGAGCGAGGCGAGACGGTCGCCTACTATCTGTTCGATGAGGGCCTGACGACCCTGCTGACGCGCTCGAAGGCGCTGGGCATGGACCTGAAGCCCCATATCGACAACGGCCGATTGATCGTCCGCGCCATCGATCCGGCCGAGCTGTCGCCAGGGGAGTTCGCGTTCCACGTCCGAGACGCGGTGGAGCGCCAGGGCGCGCGGACCATCGTCATCGACAGCCTCAACGCCTATCTGCAGGCCATGCCGGGGCAGAAGTTCCTGCTGCTGCAGATGCACGAACTGCTGACCTATCTCAACCAACAGGGCGTGGTGACTCTGCTGATCCTGGGCCAGCATGGCTTCATCGGCGAAGTCCGCAGCGACATCGATCTCAGCTACCTCAGCGATGGCATCCTGCTGTTCCGCTTTTTCGAGGCCGCCGGTTCGGTGCTGACGGCGGTCTCGGCGGTCAAGAGCCGCACGGCCGCGCACGAGAAAACCATCCGCGAGATCCGTCTGACCGCACACGGCATCGAGGTGGGGCAGGCGCTGACCGACTTCCAGGGCGTGATGTCCGGCCTGCCCTCGTACCAGGGCAAGATCGACATGCTGGGCGAGGAGAAGAGTCGGCCGGCGGATGCCTAAGCCGATCCTCATCTTGGCGCCGCGAGGGCGGGACGCGGCGGTCATCGCCGAAACCCTGCGCAATGTCGGTCACGCCTCGCAGATCTGTGGCGACCTGGGCGAGCTGAGCCAGGCGCTGGGCGACGAGGCCGGCGCGGCGATCCTGACCGAGGAGGCGCTGGCCCAGGGGGCCTCGGACGCCCTTACGGACTGGCTGGCCCATCAGCCGACCTGGTCGGACTTTCCGTTCATCGTGCTGGTCACCAAACAGCCGGGCAAACGGACCCAGGCCGACGCCGAACGTCTCAAGGGCATCGGCAACATCGTGCTGCTGGAGCGGCCGATCAACGCCGAGACGCTGATCAGCGCGGCGCACTCGGCGATCCGCGCCCGTCATCGCCAATATCTCGCCCGCGATCACCTGCACGCCCAGACCAGGGCCGAGGAGCAGCTTCGCTTCGCCCTTGAAGCCGGCAAGCTGGGCGCCTGGGACCTGGATCTGGACAGCGGCGCGCTGACCACGTCCGCCGCGACGCGCGGCCACTTCGGCCATGCCGCTGACCAGCCGCTGACGCTGGCCGGCGTCGAGGCGGCCGTCCACCCGGAGGACGAGGCGCTGCGCGCCGCCGCGCTGAACGCCTCGATCGGGTGCGCCGAGGACTACGACGTCGAGTACCGGATCTTCTGGCCGGACGGCTCCCTGCACTGGGTGCAGGTGCGTGGGCGGCTCAACCGGATTCGGCCCGACGAGCCGCGAAGGATGTCGGGGATCAGCCTCGACATCACCGGGCGCAAAACGGCCGAGGCGGAACTGCGCCTGCTCAACGAGACGCTTGAACAGCGCATCGCCGACAGCGTCCGTGAGTTGCAGCGCGCCAACGAGCGCCTGCTGACCGAGATCAGCGAGCGCGAGCAGGCCCAGGCCGCCCTGGTCCAGGCTCAGAAGATGGACGCCATCGGCCAACTGACCGGCGGCATCGCCCACGACTTCAACAACCTGCTGACCGCCATCGTCGGCAATATCGACATGATCGAGCGGCGCAGCGACGACGAGCGCGTCAAGCGCATGGCCGCCAACGCCCGCGAGGGTGTCGAGCGCGCCACCAAGCTGACCGCGCAGCTTCTGGCCTTCTCGCGCAGCCAGCAGCTGGATCTGCAGCCCGTGGAGGTCGACGCGTTGATCACCGGCATGGACGACCTGCTGACCCGGACCTTGGGCCACACGGTAGAGGTCCGCATGGCGCTGGCCGCCGGCGCGGCGCGGGCCAAGGCCGACGCCAACCAGTTGGAACTGGCGATGCTGAACCTGGCCATCAACGCCCGCGACGCCATGGGCGATGGCGGCGTGGTGACCATCTCGAGCCGGATTTCCGACGAATGGCGCGAAGGCCTGCAGCCCGGCGACCACGTCGTGATCGCGGTCAGCGATACCGGCCACGGGATCCCCAAGGATCTGCTGCAAAAGGTGTTCGACCCGTTCTTCACGACCAAGAGCGTAGGTAAGGGGACGGGGCTGGGCCTCAGTCAGGTCTATGGCATCGCCACCCAGTCGGGCGGCACGGTGCGGATCGACAGCACCGTCGGCGTCGGGACGACGATCGAGATCTGGCTGCCGATCACCGAGGCCGGTGATCGCATCCGGCCCAGCGACATTGCGCCGAACGAAACTCCGCTCAGCGAAGGCGAACGCGTCCTGGTGATCGACGACGACCCCAGCGTCCGCCGGTTTCTGGTCCAGTGCCTGCGCTCGCTGGGTTACCGCGTCACCGAGGCGTCGGGCGGGCAGGAGGGGTTGGCGCGCCTGGCCGAGGATCGCCCCGACCTGATGGTCGTCGACTTCGCCATGCCGGGCATGGACGGCGCCCAGGTCGCCAGGCGAGCGCGTCAGGTCATTCCCCAGCTGGGCATGTTGCTGATCACCGGCTACGCCGACGCTGGCGCGATCCGGGAACTGGTCAATTCCGAGGCCGTCCTGCGCAAGCCGTTCAAGGTCAGCGACCTGGCCGTCGCCGTCCGCAAGGCGTTGGGCGAGCGCGCCGCGGCCGTCGGATAGGGAGCGTCGCCGCTCACTCCAGCGGCATGAAGGCGTCCACCTTGTCCAGCGCCGCCAGTGGCGAGCGGATCGAGCAGCGCAGGCCGTCGGCGCGGTAGTCCAGCGCCACCAGGCCGCCCAGTTCGTTGGGCAAGGCCGTTTCGACGATGCGAGAGCCGAACCCCCGCCGCTCCGGCGGCCGCACCGTGGGGCCGCCGCGTTCGGCCCATTCGATGATCAGCTGGTCGTTCGGATCGACCGACCAGCGGACGTCCACATGGCCGTCGGGGGTGGAGAGGGCGCCGTATTTCAGCGCGTTGATCGCCAACTCGTGGAAGGCCAGGGCCATGACCACGGCCGGTTTTGGCGAAACCTTCAGGTCCTGGCCCGTGATGGTCAGCTGGCCGGGCCTGGCGCTGTAGGGCGTCACCGAGCCGTCGACGATCTGGCGCAGATTGGCCGTCGACCAGTTCTGGTCGGTCAGTACGTTGTGGGTGGCGGCGATGGCCATCAGCCGGCCTTCCAGGGCGTCGCGCACCGTGGCCTCGACGCCGGCGTTGCGCAGCGACTGGTTGGTGATCGATTGGATCGTGGCGAGGGTGTTCTTGACCCGGTGGTTAAGCTCGTTGACCAGCAGCTGGCGGTGCGCCTCCGCCCTCCGCTCGCCGGTGACGTCGCGCGAGGTGGCCAGCACACGGATCACCCGGCCGTGCTCCAGGATCGGCGAGACGGTGGTGTCCCACCAGCGCGGCGCGCCCCGCGCCGTGGGGCAGAAGGCTCGGAAGGCGACGGCGTGGCCGCCGAGGGCGGCGCGCAGAGACTGCTCGACGGTTTCGCGGCTTTCCGGCGGCCACAGGTCGGGCCAGTAGCGCTGGCGATTGCGACCGTCGAAATCGTCAATCTCGAACAGCGACTGACCCTGGGCGTTCATGTACTCGACACGGCCGTCGGCGCTGATCACGCGGATGCAGTCCGGGCTGGCCTCGACCACGCTGAGGAAATAAGCCCCGGCGCCTTCCAGAACGGCCTTATCGGATCCTTCGTCGGCCACGCGTCGCCCCTGCCATACGGTCCATGATCACTGGCTGACGGGCGAATTCAAGCAAAGCCTGTGCGACTCGGCGGACCTTCGCGCGTCTTGCGCACAGCGGAGCGTCCAACCATCTGAATTTACTTGAGTGCGCCCGGATGGAACGGCCCGCTTTTCGTGGCTGTTCCGACGTCAGGGCTTGAAGGAGTTTCGATGTCTCAGGTCGTCTGCGTCGCCTGCGGAGCCGGCAATCGCCTTCCGGAGGATCGCGATCCGCTCTCGGCCAAGTGCGGTCGCTGCAAGTCGTTGTTGTTCACCGGCGGTCCGACGGCCGTGACCGGCGCGGAACTGGATCGTCATCGCCGCATGACGAAAGGGACGGCCCTGCTGCTGGATGTCTGGGCGCCTTGGTGCGGGCCGTGCCGGAGCATGGCGCCGGCCTTCGCGGCCGCCGCGCGCCAGCTGGAGCCGGCCGTAAGGTTGCTGAAGCTCGATTCCGAAGCCGAACCTGCCGCCGCGGGCGCGCTGAACGTCAGCAGCATCCCGACCCTGGTGCTCTACAGGGACGGTCAGGTCGTCGCCCGGCAGGCCGGAGCCATGACCGCGCCACAGATCGTCGACTGGACGCGGCGCGCTTTGGTCTAGACTTCGTTCGACGGAGACGGGTCGTCCGAAGCGGGACGCTTGGCGGCGGCTTTCTCGGCGGCCTTGGCCGCCTTCTGGCGCTCGCGTTCCTTGCGCTCGAAATCGTAGTTGGGTTTGCGGGCCACCGGTCTAGTTCCGGGCCTTGCGGGCCGCGTAGCGCTGGTCGCGCTTGGCCTTGGCGTCGGCGGCGGACAGCGCCTTGCGTTCCTTGCGCTCACCGCGCTTGGCGGTCAGGGCCTCGGCGTCCAGAGCGGCTTGCGCCTCGATCCGCGCGGCTTCGGCGTCGGCGGTGGCTTGCTTGACGGCGGCCTTGGCGTCGGCGCGCAGCTTGCGGACCTGTGTCAGTTCCTGGGCGCGCAGCGTTTCACGCTGGGCGAACAACGGGTCGATGCTGGCGGCGCGCGGCTTGAACTTGGCCAGCAGCGCGGCCTTGGCGTCGGCGGCCGTCTTGAGGCGGTCCGAATGGCGGATGTCTAATGGATTCATGGTCGCTTTCGTATCCGGACGCGAAGTCGCGAGCCGGCGGGAAGATGAACGGACGACAGGCCCGGATGATCCATCCGGGCCTGTCTGAATCCTTAGGCGGCGGTCAGCTGACCAGCCGACATCTTGCCGCTGCGCTGGTCGCGCTCGAGTTCGAAGTTGACCTTCTGGCCTTCGTCGAGCGAGCCGAGGCCCGAGCGTTCGACGGCCGAGATGTGGACGAACACGTCAGCGCCGCCGTCGTTGGGTTGAATGAAGCCAAAGCCCTTGGTGGAGTTGAACCACTTCACGGTGCCGGTGGTCATGGATGTATTCCTTGCATGATAGGACGCGCGCGACTCGAGACGAGCCATGCGATCAAATTTTCGGAGAGGATTTGGAGAGGCTCGGGGCTCGATCCGAAGAGCAAGCATGGAGAGCGGCCGAACCAGTTCGATATTCGATGAAATATACCATGCGCCGACAGGCGAAATTCCGCAAGCGGTTTCTGAATATTATTCTACATCAGCCGGTTTCATTCTGTAATAATAGGGCATGTTTTTCAGTCTCATGCTTCGTATTCGATGCCAGTAACCAAGCTCCAGAAGCTTCCTCGCACCGGAAATGGCGTGCTGACGGTCACCCGCCAGGACAGCGCCGTGGCCTTCTCCCTGCTCGTCGCCAGCGGGCCTGCCGGGCGCAAGAGCGGCAAGGGCAGCCTCACGGGCGAGCCTGACATCCTGCGGCAGGCTTTCCGGGCTGGCGAATGCCGCCTGACCCTCGACGACGGCGAGGCGCTGAACATCGCCGTGGTCGCCCATACCGAGGGCGGCGAGGTGGCGTACTTCGAACTGCGCTGATCGCGACCAGCGGTTCGCACGCGCTTTTCGACGCATGTCCACCGGCGTAGAACGGCGCGGCAAGATTTGATTAACCCTGCGGTCCGACTCTCCGGCCATGGCCTCCAACGCGACACATGCCTTCGCCCGCACCGACCGCACCGCGATCGGCATCTGGTGGTGGACGACCGACCGCTGGCTGCTGGGCGCGACGGCCCTGCTGGCCACGCTCGGCATGCTGCTGTCGTTCGCGTCCAGCCCGGCCGCGGCCCAGCGGATCGGCATCGAGGACCAGTTCCATTTCGCCATCCGCATGTGCTTCTTCGCCAGCGCCTCGTCGGTGCTGATGCTGGCCGTATCGATGCTGTCGCCCAAGGGGATCCGGCGGGCGGCCTTCTTCATCTATATCGGCGCGATCGCGATCATGATCGCCCTGCCGTTTATCGGCCACAACGCCAAGGGCGCCACGCGCTGGCTGCAGTTCGGCGGTTTCACGCTCCAGCCCTCCGAGTTCATGAAACCGGCCCTCATCGTGCTGGTCTCGTGGATGTTCGCCGAGGGCCAGAAGGGCGAGGGGGTGCCGGGCGTCTCGATCGCCTTCTTGCTCTACTTCATCGCCGTGGCCCTGCTGCTGATCCAGCCGGACGTCGGCCAGACGGTGCTGATCACCATCGCCTTCGGAGCCGCCTTCTGGATGGCCGGGGTGCCGATCTCGTGGATCATGGGCCTGGGCGTGGTCGCCTTGGCGGGTCTTGCCTCGACCTACTTCCTGTTCGACCACGTGCACGCCCGGGTGCAAAAGTTCCTCAGTCCCGATCAGGCCGACACCCACCAGATCACCCGCGCCGCCGAGGCCATTCGCGCCGGCGGCTTCTTTGGGCGCGGCCCGGGCGAGGGCGTCATGAAGCGCCACGTGCCCGACCTGCACACCGACTTCATCTATTCGGTGGCCGCCGAGGAGTACGGGCTGATCTTCTCCTGGGCGCTGATCGCGATCTTCGCCTTCCTGGTGGTGCGAGGGCTGTACAAGGCCATGAAGCTGAACGACCCGTTCGAGCAAGTCGCGGCCGCCGGTTTGTTCGTGCTGGTGGGGCAACAGGCCATCATCAATATCGCCGTGAACTTGAACATGATCCCGACCAAGGGCATGACGCTTCCGTTCATCAGTTACGGGGGCTCCTCGATGCTCGCGATGGGTTTGACTCTGGGCATGGCCCTGGCCTTGGTGCGCAAGCGCCCCGGCGCCTATGGGGCGAGCGGCGAGTTCGGCCACGACGGCGCTTTCGCCTGAGATGAGCAAGCTGGCTGTCGTCGCCGCCGGAGGAACCGGCGGCCACATGTTCCCCGCCCAGGCGCTCGCCGAGGCCCTGACCGCGCGCGGCTGGCGTGTCGTGCTGGCCACGGACGATCGCGGCGCGCTGTACGCCGACAAGTTTCCGGCCGAAGAGCGGCTGGCGCTGTCGGCCGCCACGGCCAAGTCCAACGACCCGCTGGGCATGATCAAGGCCGGCTTCACGGTCATGCAGGGCGTGCTGCAGGCCCGCGCCGCCTTCAAGCGCCTGGACCCGGCCGTGGTCGTCGGCTTTGGCGGCTATCCCGCCCTGCCGGCCCTGCTGGGCGCGCTGAGCCAGAAGCGCCCGACGGTGATCCACGAGCAGAACGCGGTTCTGGGCCGCGTGAACCGCTTCCTGGCCCCGCGCGTCGACGAGGTCGCCTGCGCCTTCCCGACGCTGCAGATGGCCAAGCCCGCCGTGAAGGCCCGCGCCCATGTCGTCGGCAATCCCGTGCGCCCGCCGGTGCGCGCGCTCTACGACGTGCCCTACATCCCTCCCGAGGTGCAGCTGCGGATCCTGGTGACCGGCGGCAGCCAGGGCGCGCGCCTGCTGTCCGAGCTGATCCCCGAGGCGGTGGCCAAGCTGCCCGAGGACATGCGCTCGCGCCTCAAGGTCTTCCAGCAGGCCCGCGCCGAGAGCATGGAAAACGCCCGCAAGATCTATCGCAACGCCATGGTCGACTGCGAGGTCGCGCCGTTCTTCCGCGACATGGCCGGCTATCTGCGCCAGGCGCACCTGGTGATCGGCCGCTCGGGCGCCTCGACCTGCACCGAGCTGGCGGTCGCCGGCCGGCCGTCGATCCTGATCCCGCTGAAGATCGCCGCCGACGACCATCAGCGCTTCAACGCCAAGCTCCTGGAAGAGGCGGGCGGCGCGGCTGTGTGCCTGGAGGACGAGCTGACGGTCGACGCCATGGCCGGGGCCCTCAACGCCCTGCTCAAGAACCCGGAGCGTCTGGCGCGGATGGCCGAGGGCGCGCGCTCGGTGGCCAAGCCGAACGCGGCTGAGGAACTGGCGGATCTTGTGGAGCGCACGGCGCGGCGCTGACTTGAGCTTGCGCAAAGCTCTCCTGCGCGGACCGGCCTAAGGCGAACGCGCAGCGGCTGTGACCGCTCGCGCAGAGAAGGTTCGCCCATGTTCAGGACGTTGATTTTCGCCGGCGCCGTCGCGGTCGTCGCGCATGCTGGCTTCGCCTCGGCCGCCGAGCTCACGGTCAAGATGCGCAACCAGGGCGCCGAGGGGCCGATGGTGTTCGAACCCTCGACCGCCAGGCTGAAGGTGGGCGACACCATCCGCTTCATTCCCACCGATCCGGGCCACAACGCCGAGTCGATCCCGGAGCTGCTGCCGGCCGGCGTCGCGCCGGTGAGGGGCGTGATGGGCAAGGAAGTGGTGCTGAAGCTTACCAAGCCGGGCGTTTACGGCGTTAAATGCCTGCCGCACTGGAGCATGGGCATGGTGTTCGTCGCCAAGGTGGGCGACGCCAAGCTCGATCCGGCGACATCGAACAAGGTTCTGGCCTCCGCGCCGCCGCTGACCAAGCGCCGTCTCACCGCGGCGTTCAACGCGATCCGGTAGAGGCCGCGCGGCCCTACGGCTCGGCCCCCGTCTCGATCAGGGGGCGGCCGATCGCGACGGCCGCCTCGACGCTGTTCGCCACCGGAACCTTGGCGAAGGGTTTCCAGCCGTCGCAGACCACCTTGGCCACGGCCTCGTCCGTGCTGCCCGCGGGCAGGGGGGCGGCGGAGCGCAGATCGCCAGTCACCGGACCCTCGCGGCCCCCCGCCCGGATGCTGCCGAACCCGGCGTGGGCGATGGTCCGCGCCGTGCAGTCGATGACCTCGTGACGCCAGCCGCCCCAGAACTCCTCCGCGCCGGCCTTGAAGCCGCCCTCGGTGACCTGCAGCACGCGCAGCTTCGCCGTGCGGCCGCTCCATTGGACGCCGTCCATGTCCACGAAGCTGGCGAAACGGCCGACATCGGCCAGCCGCAGCTCAAGCGGCGCGGGAGAGGGTGCCTGGGCGTGCGCGGAGGCTGTCCACACACAGAGGATCAGGAGGGCGTTTCCCGCCGCGCGGAATTGGTCTAATCGGCTTTTCATGATCCAGCGTCGACGTCCCGTCCCCTTCGAACTCGGCCCCGTGCACTTCATCGGCATCGGCGGCATTGGCATGTCCGGCATCGCCGAGATCATGCTGCGTATCGGCTACACCGTTCAGGGCAGCGACGCCAAGGCCAGCGCCAATACCGAGCGGCTGGAAAAGCTGGGCGCGCGCATCTTCATCGGCCACGAGGCCAGCCACGTCGAGGGCGCCTCGGCCATCGTCTATTCCACGGCCGTAAAGGCCGACAATCCCGAGATGGTTGCTGGCCGCGACAAGCGCCTGCCTCTGGTTCGCCGCGCCGAGATGCTGGCCGAGCTGATGCGCCTGCAGTTCTCGGTCGCCGTCGGCGGCACGCACGGCAAGACCACCACCACCTCGATGGTCGCGGCCCTGCTGGACGCGGGGGGCTTGGACCCCACCGTGGTCAATGGCGGCATCATCAACGCCTACGGCACCAACGCCAAGGTCGGCGAGGGCGACTGGATCGTCGTCGAGGCCGACGAGAGCGACGGCTCGTTCCTTCGCCTGAAATCGACGGTGGCCATCGTCACCAATATCGACGCCGAGCACCTGGACCACTGGGGCGACTTCGACGCGGTCAAGAAGGGCTTCCAGGACTTCATCCAGAACATCCCCTTCTACGGCTTCGCGGCGGTCTGCATCGACCATCCCGAAGTCCAGGCCCTGACCTCGCGGATCGAGAACCGCCGGCTCGTCACCTATGGGACCAATCCCCAGGCCGAGGTGCGGGTCTCCAACATCGAGATGGGGCCGGAAGGCGCGACCTTCGACATCATCGTCTCGCCGCGCGACGGCGAGGTCGTCCGCTATGACGGCCTGAAGATGCCGATGGCCGGCCACCACAACGTGCTGAACGCCACCGCCGCCGTGGCCGTGGCCCGCGAGCTCGGCGTCGACGCCGAGTCGATCCGCAAGGGCCTGGCCGGCTTCGGCGGGGTCAAGCGCCGCTTCACCACCACGGGCGTCGCCAACGGCGTCCGCGTCGTCGACGATTACGGCCACCACCCGGTCGAGATCGCCGCCGTGCTGAAGGCCGCCCGCGCGGTCTCGACGGGCAAGGTCATCGCCGTGGTCCAGCCGCACCGCTACACTCGCCTGCGCGACCTGATGACCGAGTTCAGCAGCTGTTTCAACGACGCCGACACGGTGATCGTCGCCGACGTCTACTCGGCCGGCGAGCAGCCGATCGAGGGCGTCGACCGCGACCACCTGGTGGAGGGGCTCAAGAAGTTCGGCCATCGCCGCGCCCTGCCGCTGGAGAGCCCCGCGGCCCTTCCGGCCCTGATCGCGGCCGAGGCGACCAGCGGCGATCTCGTCGTCCTGCTGGGCGCGGGCGACATCACCAGCTGGTCCTACGCTCTTCCGGGGCAGCTGGAAGCTTTGGCGAAGTGAAGATCAACCGCTGGATCGCGACCAAGGCCGCGATCGTCGTCGCGGTGATCGCGTACCTGGCTGGAAGCTGGTGGTTCACCAGGCTGCTGACGACCCAGCGTCCCAAGGCGCCCGACGGTCCATTCGTCGTGGCGCTGAAGCAGCCCGGCGGCGTCACCTATGTCACGCCGTTCGAGCACGGGGCGCACATCGGCCTGGTCGTCGTCGGCATCCTGCTGGTCCTGGCCTGGTGGACGGTCGAGCACTTTGAGAAACGGTCCAGGACGCGCTAGAGCCCCCGCATGAGCTGGAAAACCAATCTCCCGACCGTCCGCGGCAAGCTGCTGATCGACGAGCCTCTGGCGCCGTTCACCTGGTTCCGAGTCGGCGGTCCGGCCGACGTGGTGTTCCTGCCGGCCGACGAGCAGGACCTGTCCGATTTCCTCAAGGCCCTGGACCCGGCCGCGCCCGTGCTGGCGATTGGCGTGGGCTCGAACCTCCTGGTCCGCGACGGCGGCGTCGAGGGCGTGATCATCCGGCTGGGCAAGGGCTTCAACGGCGTCGAGCCGCTGGGCGGCAACCGCATCAGGGCCGGCTCGGCCGTGCCGGACGCCATCCTGGCCCGCAAGGCGGCCGAGGCCGGTATCGCGGGGCTGGAGTTCTATGCCGGCATCCCGGGCACGATCGGCGGCGCGGTGATCATGAACGCCGGCTGCTACGGCTCGGAAACCGTCAATGTCGTCAAGTCCGTCCGGGTGATGGATCGCGCGGGCGTGGCGCGGGAGCTGGCCGTCGAGGACTTGCGCTACACCTATCGCCATAGCGCCCTGCAGGATGGCGAGACCGTGATCGTGCTGGACGCCGTGTTCGAAGGGACCGCCGACGAGCCCGAGGCGATCAAGGCCCGCATGGCCGAGATCACCAGCCGCCGCGAGACCACCCAGCCGATCCGCGAGAAGACCGGCGGCTCGACCTTCAAGAACCCGCCGGGCCACTCGTCGTGGAAGCTGGTCGATGAGGCCGGCTGGCGGGGCAAGCCCTTCGGCGGGGCGATGTTCTCGCCTCTGCACAGCAACTTCCTGATCAACACCGGCGAGGCGACCGCCGCCGACCTGGAGGGCCTGGGCGAGGCCGTTCGCGCCGACGTCAGGGAAAAGACCGGCGTGCAGCTGGACTGGGAGATCAAGCGGATCGGGCGCCCGGCTTAGCGGCGCCCGTTGGCTGTGTGACAGTTCAGCGCAATGCTGACTCCCCCCGGCGTGGAGCGGTGCTATGACTCCCGCGCCTTTGGGGAGAATCCTTGCTCATGTATCGTCGCTTACTGGCCGCCACCGCGGCGCTCGCTCTGCTTTCGGGCGCCGCCCACGCTGAATCTTCCAAGTCGGCCAAGGCCGCGGCCGTCGCGCCGAAGCCCGCCGATCCCGTCGCTACGGCCGAGGCCCTGCGCGACAAGGCGCTGCTGGACCGCACCGCCTGGGACGTCACCGAAGACCTGACCACCACCATCGGCCCGCGCCTCGTCGGCTCGCCGGCCATGGAGCGCGCCAAGGACTGGGGCGTGGCCAAGCTGAAGGCGCTGGGCTTCACCGACGTGAAGGTCGAGCAGTTCGCCAAGCCGTCTTGGACGCGTGGCGAGGAAAGCGCCGAGCTGGTCGGCCCTTATCCGATGAAGCTGTCGATCGTCGGCCTGGGCCGCACGGTCCCGACCCCGCCCGAGGGCATCGAGGCCGACGTCGCCCTGTTCCGAACCTTCGCCGAACTGATGGCCGCGCCGGAAAGCGCCGTGAAGGGCAAGATCGTCGTCATCACCCAGCCGATGGTCCGCACCCAGGACGCCTCGGGCTATGGCGTGGCCGGCATTTCGCGTCGCGCGGGCCCGACCGAAGCCGCCAAGCGCGGCGCCGTGGCCGTGCTGATCCGCTCGATCTCGACCTCGGACTCGACCGTCCCGCACACCGGCGTCACCGCCTTTGGCGACGGCGTCTCGACCGTGCCGTCGGCGGCCCTGGGCGTGCCGGAGGCCGAGCAACTGGAGCGCCTGGCCAAGAAGGGCCCGCTGCGCATCAAGCTGAAGCTGGCCTCGACCACCGATCCGAACGATGTCGCCTGGAACATCTCGGGCGAGATCAAAGGCTCGGAGAAGCCGGACGAGGTCATCGTCATCGGCGGCCACCTGGACAGCTGGGACGTCGGCACCGGCGCTCTCGACGACGCCACGGGCATCGGCATCACCACGGCCGTCGGCAAGCTGATCGGCGACCTGCCCAAGCACCCCAAGCGCACCATCCGCGTCGTGATGTGGGGCTCGGAAGAGAGCGGCGGTTCGTCGGAAGCCTACCTGGCCGCGCACAAGGACGAGGTCGCCAAGATCGTCCTGGCCGGCGAGAGCGACGAGGGCGCGGACAACATCTATTCGCTGAAGTTGCCGGCCGGCGCTCAAGGCACGCCGTTCGCGACCACGGTCGCCAACGTGCTGATGCCGCTCAAGATCATCGTCGCGCGCGAGCCCGCCCGCGGTGGCGGCGCCGACATCTCTGGCCTGGAGTCCGCCGGCGTGCCGTCGGTCGAGATGCGCCAGGACGCCAGCCGCTACTTCGACTACCACCACACGGCCGACGACACCCTGAACAAGGTGCGTCCGAACGAGCTGGCGCAGAACGTCGCCGCCTGGGTCAGCCTCATCTACCTGGTGGCCGAGACGGACGTGGATTTCCGCGCCCTGAAGGCCGCCGCGCCGGCCGCTCCGGCGGGGCGTTAAGCATCTAACTCCGCTCTTCCTTCCCCCTTGATGGGGGAAGGGTAGGGATGGGGGTGTTGGCAGGGCCTTTCCGCCTCTCTAGGAAGGGTTTTCAAGGCGCCTGTCGCGGCGCCGCACCCCCACCCAACCCTCCCCCATCGAGGGGGAGGGCTCATAGAGCGCCTCCATGACCCAGCCGACTTCCAACGCCCCTTTGGCCGGCCGCCACATCGCCGTCCTGTTCGGCGGCCCTTCGTCGGAACGCGAGGTCAGCCTGGTGTCGGGCCGCGAATGCGCCGATGCGCTGGAGCGGCTGGGGGCCAAGGTCTCGCGCATTGACCCGGGCGTCGACATCGCCCAGGTGCTGACAGCCACAAAGCCCGACATGGTCTTCAACGCCCTGCACGGCGAATGGGGCGAGGACGGCTGCGTCCAGGGCGTGCTGGAAACCCTGAAGCTGCCCTACACCCACTCGGGCGTCCTGGCCTCCGCGCTGGCCATGGACAAGGCCAAGGCCAAGGCCGTGCTGGCGGCCGCTGGCGTGATCGTTCCGGGCGGCGGGCTTTACAACCGACACGATGTCGCGCGCGACCATGTGTTGCAGCCCCCCTATGTCGTTAAGCCCAATGCCGAGGGTTCATCGGTCGGGGTGTTCCTGGTGTTCGAGGGCGCGAACCGTCCGCCGGAAGAACTTGCCTCTCCTACGTGGACTTTCGGCGAGGAAGTCATGGTCGAACCCTACATCCAGGGGTTGGAATTGGCCGTCGCGGTGCTCGGTGAGTCAAAAGGTCCCAGGGCGCTGGCGGTGACGGATATCCGTGCATCCACAGGTTTCTACGACTACGAAGCCAAGTACTCGGAAGGCGGTTCAATTCACGTCCTACCGGCCCCAATCCCTGATGGCGTAAGGGATCGCGCGATGCGGATGGCCGAGCTGGCCCATACCGCTCTTGGTTGCCAAGGGGTGACCCGGTCCGACTTCCGTTATGACGACATTAACGACATTCTGGTCCTTCTAGAGGTCAACACGCAGCCCGGCATGACGCCGACCTCGCTCGCTCCCGAGCAGGCCGCCCACGTCGGGATCCCGTTTGATCAGTTAGTTCTATGGATCGTGGAGGACGCTTATGCCCGCTGTAGTGCGGGGGGGACCGCCTAAGCCTAGGCGACCCCGGGCCGAAGCGCCCGCAAGTCCGAGCAAAGGCAAGCCGGCGCCCCGGGGGGCGCAGCCGGCCGCGAAGTTGCACGCCGCCAAGGGCGTGGGTTTGTCGCCCACGGTGGCCCTGAGCGTGGCGGGCGCGGCCTTGGGTCTCGGCCTTGTGATCATGTTGGCGACCGGCCATCGGGCCGAGCGCATAGGCGCGTCCATGGTTCATGGCGTCGACAACAGCTTCGCCTCGGCGGGCTTCAAGCTGAAGACGGTTCACATCCGCGGCGCCTCGGCGACCGCGCAGGGCGATATTCTGGCGGCCTCGGGCCTCTACCTGAACCAGCCGACGCTGGGCATGGATCTGAACGATGTCCGCGCCCGGGTGCAGGGCGTCGGCTGGGTCAAGGACGCCAAGGTCGTGCGCATGCTGCCCGACACCGTGCTGATCGCGGTGGAAGAGCGGCCGGCCCTTGCCGTCTGGCAGAACCAGGGCCGCATGAAGGTGATCGACGGCGAGGGCCGGGTGATCAGCGAGGCCGATCCGGCCCGCTTCCCCGCGCTGCCGCTGGTGGTGGGGCAGGGCGCCGACCAGGCGGCCGGCCTGATCCTGCCGGCGGTGGCCTCGCGGCCGCGCCTGCGGGATCGTCTCGAAGCGCTGGTGCGCGTCGACGATCGCCGCTGGGACCTGAGACTGAAGGACGGTTCGCTGATCCAGCTGCCGGCCATTGACGAAGAATCCGCGCTGATTCAATTGGATCAGCTCGACCAACGACAGCGAATCCTCGACATGGGTTTTGCGCGGATCGATCTGCGCGACCCCGAAATGGTGGCTGTGAGACCTCGCGACGCGGCGCTGCCTGGGCAGCCCGTGGCCGGCGGGGCGTAACGAGTGATGACTGAGGTGACGATAGCGATGTCGCGATTGGAGGAACGGAAGCAGGCGCGTGAGGGCCTGAAGGCCACGCTCGTGCGCCAGCCCGCCATCGCGGCCGTCGACCTGGGCGCCTCCAAGGTCACCTGCTTCATCATGAAGGCCGATGGCGTCCACCGCGACAACCGCACCCTGACGACCGCGGGCGTGGGCTACGTCCAGTCGCGCGGCGTGCGCGGCGGCGCGATCGTCAACCTGGACGAGGCCGCCCAGGCGATCGCCCAGGCCGTGGAGCGCGCCGAGACCGTGGCCGGCGTCAACGTCCAGGGCGTGTCTGTCTGCACGGCCGGCGGCCAGCTGGGCAGCAACCGCGTCCACACCCAGGTTTCGCTGGGCGCCCGTCCGATCGGCGACGCCGACCTGTCGCGCGCCATCGCCGCGGCCCTGGCGCAGGTCCGTATTCCCGGCCGCAAGCCGATCCACCTTCTGCCGATCGCCTGGTCGGTCGACGGCCAGCGCGGCATCCGCGATCCGCGCGCAATGTTCGGCCGCTCGCTTGGCCTGGAGCTGCTGGTGGTCTCGGTCAACGAGAACATCTTCCACACCCTGGCCCACTGCGTCGAACGCGCTCACCTGTCCTTCGAGGGCGTGGTCGCCGCGCCGTTCGCCTCGGCCCTGGCGGCTCTGGAAGAGGACGAGATGGACCTGGGCGCGGTCTGCATCGACATGGGCGGCGGCTCGACCTCGGTGGCTGTGTTCAACAACGGCGCCCTGTGCCACGTCGACAGCCTGGCCGTCGGCGGCGGACACGTGACGCAGGACATCGCCCGCGGCCTGCAGACCTCGGTGGTCGGCGCCGAGCGCATCAAGACCCTACACGGTTCGGCGATCGCCTCGGCCAACGAGGACCGCGAGATGATCGAGGCTCCGCCGCGCGGCGACGATCCGGGCGCGGGTCCGGTGATCGCCCCGCGCAGCCTGCTCAAGGGCATCATCCAGCCGCGCGTCGAAGAGACCCTGGAACTGCTGCGCGAGCGCCTGAAGGCCTCGGGCGCGCCGGTCGAGCCGGGCGCGGGCATCGTCCTGACGGGCGGCGCCAGCCAGCTGGCCGGCGTTCGTGAAGTCGCCGTGCGTGTGTTCGACCGTCCGGTCCGCCTGGGTCGTCCGCGCCGGGTGCCGCACCTGGCCGACGCCGCTTCGGGCCCCGCCTTCTGCGCCGCGGCCGGCACGCTGCACCGCACCGCCTTCGGTCCGCGCGAAGCGGTGTCCAGCAAGGCCCTGGCCGGCAACGTGTCGCGCAAGCGACCCCTGGACCCCAACGCCAGCCCGATGGCCAAGGCGGCCGCCTGGCTGAGGGACAACCTCTAACGGCGCCGCTGTTCCGGCGCTCGAAGTTTAAAGCGTGAGTAACTCTACAGTTTAACTCTTTGGGCCCGGTCGAATGTCTCGACCGGGCCTTTTGCTTCCCGGCCGCGCCTATATTCGCCAGAATTGTCGTTCAGCGTCGTTCGGTCGCACGCGCCTGTGGATCCCCGGCGGAACCCTTGGTTCGCCAAGAGATTCTGTTGATAGACCACAATTTATCCCACGGTCGCGCTCGACCGGATCACGACTCAGATTATGCAGTTAACTGCCGATTAACGATGGTGGTTGTTCTGTTAACACGATCGTCGAGGCAATCCTGGGCGATCGGGTGTCGCCGAGGTCTAGTTCGACGATTTCGGCGTTAAGGACGCGAGGGTCCCATGGCTATTTCTCTTTCCGCGCCGCGTACGACTGAGCTGAAGCCGCGTATCGTGGTGTTTGGTGTCGGCGGCGCTGGCGGCAACGCTGTGAACAACATGATCGAGGCGGGCCTCGAAGGTGTCGAGTTCGTGGTGGCCAACACCGACGCGCAGCAGCTGCAGTTCGCCAAGACGGACCGTCGCATCCAGCTGGGCGTGCAGATCACCCAGGGCCTGGGCGCCGGCGCGCATCCAGAAGTCGGCATGAGCGCCGCCGAAGAGAGCTTCCCGGAAATCGGCGAGCACCTCGATGGCGCCCACATGGTCTTCATCACCGCCGGCATGGGCGGCGGCACCGGCACCGGCGCGGCGCCGATCATCGCCAAGTGTGCCCGTGAGCGCGGCATCCTGACCGTCGGCGTCGTGACCAAGCCCTTCCACTTCGAAGGTCGTCACCGCATGCGCCTGGCCGACAGCGGCATCCAGGAGCTGCAACGCTACGTCGACACCCTGATCGTCATTCCGAACCAGAACCTGTTCCGCGTCGCCAACGAACGCACGACCTTCGCCGAAGCCTTCGGCATGGCCGACCAGGTGCTACACTCGGGCGTGCGCTCGATCACCGACCTGATGGTTCTGCCGGGCCTGATCAACCTCGACTTCGCCGACGTCCGCACGGTCATGACCGAGATGGGCAAGGCGATGATGGGCACCGGCGAGGGCGCTGGCGAAGACCGCGCCCTGATGGCCGCTCAGAACGCCATCGCCAACCCGCTGCTGGACGAAGTCTCGCTGAAGGGGGCCAAGGCCGTTCTGGTCAACGTGACCGGCGGTATGGACATGACCCTGCTGGAAGTCGACGAGGCCGCCAACGCGATCTCGGACCAGGTCGATCCTGAAGCCAATATCATCTTCGGCGCGGCCTTCGACCCGTCGCTGGAAGGCGTGATCCGCGTGTCGGTGGTCGCCACCGGCATGGACGGCGCCTCGATCGCCCAGATCGAGCCCAAGCCGGTCTCGCGCAACACCACGACCCAGCCGCTGATCGCCGACACCGCGCGCGCCCCGGCGCCGCAACCGGAACCGGCTCGTCCGACCGCTCGCTACGAAGCCGCCCGCCCGGCCGAGCGTCCGTCGTCGGCCTTCGCGCCCGAGCCCGCTCAGGAGCCTGAGGTCGTGATGTCCTCGCCTCAGGAGCCGGAAGCCGAGCTTTACTACGACGAACCCCGTGTAGCTGAAGAGCCGCGTATCGCCGCGCCCGCGGCCCGGACGGTGACCCGCATCGTCGACCCCATGGTCGATGACGTCGCCGCCGAGGAGCCGCTGTTCCCGGAGAACAACTACTACGAAGAGCGTCGCCCCCAGAAGCAGGGCGGCGGGTTCTTCTCGATGTTCGGCGGTGGCCGTCAGCGCTACGAGCAGCAGGCTTCGTCGGCTCCCCAGCCGCAGGCCCGTTCGGCCCAGAGCGCCCGCCCGCAGCTGCAGCCGATCGAGGCGCCGCAGGTTGACGACGGCGAGGACCTGGAAATCCCGTCCTTCCTGCGCCGACTGGCAAACTGAAAGGCGGCCCCAACAGGGGGACGCAAGACGTGATCGAGAGACGCCCCGGGTCATCCCCGGGGCGTTTTGCTTTAGGAATTTGGCGCACAGCAGAAGGCCGCCCATGACCCAGCGCATGAAGGAGATCGCCGACCAGATTGTCGGCCTCCAGGCGGAGCTCGACCGGGAAATCGAACGCCGCCGCAAGGTGCTGGGCTGGGCGCTCACCAATAAGATCGGCGAGTTTGAAATGGGCGTGGCGGCCGAGCATCGTCGGCTGCGATTGAACCTGGTCAAGTTCTTCGGTCGCACGTCGCCGGCCGTCGTCCTGACCGCGCCGGTGATCTATTCGCTGATCATCCCGCTGGTGATCGTCGACGCCTGGGTGAGCGCCTATCAGGCGATCTGCTTTCGGGCCTACGGCATTCCGCGGGTCCGGCGCCGCGACTACATCGCGTTCGACCGCGGTCGGCTGGGCTATCTCAATGTCATCGAACGTCTCAACTGCGCCTTTTGCGGCTACGCCAACGGGCTGGTCGCCTATGTGCGCGAGGTCTCCAGCCGAACCGAGCAATACTGGTGCCCGATCAAACACGCCGTGAAGGTTTCCGACCCGCATCGGCGCTACTACGAGTTCCTGGAATTCGGCGACGCCGAAGGCTATCGCGCTCGACTGAACGAATTCCGCGCGCGACTGCGCTCGGACCCTCCGACCACCTAGCATCGAGGGCTGCTCGGCGCCGTGAAATTCAGCTATATTGGCGCCATCTGCCAGTCTGAAGCTCGATCAGGTCACGATGAAGCTCACCCGCGCCGATCGGAAGATCCTGCAGATCCTGCAGGAAGACGGCAAGATCTCGAACGTCGATCTGGCTGAACGGGTGGGGCTGTCGCCCAGTCCGTGCCTGCGCCGGGTCAAGCAGCTGGAGGCGTCGGGTCTGATCAGCGGCTATGTCGCGCTGCTGGACCGGCGCAAGGCCCAGCTGGGCGTGCTGGCCTATGTCGAGGTCCAGGTCGACCACACCGAAGGCGCGGCCGAAGCGTTCAAGCAGGCGGTGCTGCGCGAGCCCGAGGTCGTCGGCTGCTATGTGATGACCGGCAGCTACGACTATCTGCTGCGGGTGGTGGCGCCGAACCTCGACGCCTATGGCGATCTGATGATGCAACGCCTGCTGAAGATGCCGGCGGTGAAGGACGTGCGCTCGGCGTTCGTTCTGGACACGGTCAAGGATTCCACGGCCCTGCCGCTGGACTATCTGGGCTGATCACATCCGGCTCGGTAGGGCGATTGGTTGGCATGATGTGACCGAATTGATGTTCATCAAGGTCATCATCGCCACGTTCTGACTTCAACCCCACGATAAGCTGCTTTCTGTCGTCCATCCGGAAAGCGCCATGACCTCCTCCGTATTCACCGGCCTGACGCCCCAGGCCCCGGACTCCCTGCTGTCGCTGATCGGCCTGTATCGCCGCGATCCGCGCCCCGGGAAGATCGATCTGGGCGTCGGCGTATTCCGCGACGACCACGGCGCGACGCCGGTGCTGGAATGCGTCAAGGCCGCCGAGCGGATCCTGCTGAACACGCAAGCCACCAAGTCCTACCTCGGTCCGGAGGGCGACATCGGTTTCCTGGACCTGCTGAAGCCGATCATCTTCGGCGACGCGGTCTCCCACGAGATGTTCGGCGTGCAGACGCCCGGCGGCACCGGCGCGGTGCGCCTGGCCTGCGAACTGCTGAAGGCGGCCAAGCCGGACATCCGCATGTTCATCGGCGCGGCGACCTGGCCCAACCACACCCAGATCCTGGACCAGTTGGGCATCGAGACCGTCACCTTCCGCCACTACGACCAGCGCGCCCAGCGTATCGGCTTCGACGAGATGATGTCGGTGCTGGAAACGGCGCGGGCCGGCGATGCGGTGCTGCTGCACGCCTGCTGTCACAACCCGTCGGGCGCCGACTACAGCCTGGAGCAATGGGCGGCGATCGCCGCGCTGGTGGCGCGCAAGGGGATCGTGCCGCTGATCGACCTGGCCTATCAGGGCCTGGGCCTTGGGCTCGAGGAGGACGCGGCGGGAATGCGCCTCGTGCTGGTGGCGGCCGAGGATGGCCTTCTGGCCTATTCCTGCGACAAGAATTTCGGCCTCTATCGCGAGCGGGTCGGCGCGCTCTACACGCTCACCCGCGATGCGGCGACCCTGGACCTGGCCGCCAGCAACATCCGGGCCCTGGCGCGCACCAACTGGTCGATGCCGCCGGATCATGGTGCCGCCGTGGTTCGGATCATCCTGGAATCCGAGGCGCTGACCACGCTCTGGAGGTCCGAACTGGACGCCATGCGCGCCCGCGTGGCCGACCTGCGCCAGCGTCTGGCGACGGCGGTTCCGCTGCTGGCGCCGCTGGCCGGACAGCACGGCCTGTTCGCCCTGCTGCCGCTGTCGCCGGCCCAGGTGGCCAGCCTGCGTGAGGACCACGCGATCTACATGGCGGGTTCGGGCCGCATCAATCTGGCCGGCCTGACCGTTGACACCATCGACACATTCGCGCGGGCGCTGAACGCCTGCCTGCAGGGAGAACCGGCATGACCGTGACCCAAGACAATCCCCTCGAAAATCCATTGGGCCTCGACGGCTTCGTCTTCGTCGAGTTCACCAGCCCCGAGCCGGCCGCCATGAAACGCCTGTTCGAGCAGATGGGCTTCGTCGCCGCCTCGACCCACCCGACCAAGGCCGTGACCCGCTACAAGCAAGGTAGAATAAGCCTGCTGGTCAATGACGAGACGACCGGCCAGGTGGCCGAGTTCCGCGCCGCCCACGGTCCGTCGGCCAACGGCATGGCGTTCGGCGTCGCCGACGTGGAGCAAGCCTATGCCGAGGCCATGAAGCGCGGCGCCGTGGCGGCCGACGCCTCGGCCACGGTGCTGGGCGAGGGCGCGCGTGTGCTGGAAGGCATCGGCGGCTCGATGCTGTACCTGGTCGAGGGCGCGGACGCGGTGTTCGCCGGCTGGACCCCGGTGGCCGGCGCGGCGGAGGCCGAAGCGGCCAACAATGTCGGCCTGGACCTGCTCGACCACCTGACCCACAACGTCAAGCGCGGCCAGATGCGCACCTGGTCGACCTTCTATCGCGACGTCTTCGGCTTCGAGGAGCAGAAGTATTTCGACATCAAGGGCCAGGCCACGGGCCTGTTCAGCCAGGCGATGATCGCGCCCGACAAGGCCATCCGCATCCCGCTGAACGAGAGCCAGGACGACAAGAGCCAGATCGAGGAGTTCATCCGCCAGTACAACGGCGAGGGCATCCAGCACCTGGCCCTGACCACGGACAATATCTACGACACCGTCGAGAAGCTGCGCGCCCGGGGCGTGAAGCTGCAGGACACCATCGAGACCTACTACGAGCTGGTCGACAAGCGCGTGCCTGGCCACGGCGAGGACCTGGAGCGCCTGAAGAAGAACCGCATCCTGCTGGACGGCAATGTCGGCGAGGAAGGCCTGCTGCTGCAGATCTTCACCGAGAACCTGTTTGGCCCGATCTTCTTCGAGATCATCCAGCGCAAGGGCAACCAGGGCTTCGGCAACGGCAACTTCCAGGCCCTGTTCGAGAGCATCGAGCTGGACCAGATCCGCCGTGGGGTGATCACGGTGGAGGCTTGATCCTTTAAAATTGTCATCCCGGCCAAGCGCCTAGCGCGCCGAGCCGGGACCGCCACAAGCGCTTGCGCATCCGGCGGTCCCGGGTCTTCGCTACGCTTCGCCCGGGATGACACGGGATAGGTGCTGGCAAAAAGGCACGAGACGCACATGGACCTCCGCTACCAAACCGGCTTCGGCGCCCACGTCGCCACCGAGGCCGTGGCCGGCGCTCTGCCGGTGGGCCAGAACTCGCCGCAGCGCGTGCCGTTCGGTCTCTATGCCGAGCAGCTGTCCGGCACGGCCTTCACCGCGCCGCGCCACGAGAACAGGCGCAGCTGGCTCTACCGCCTGCGGCCCAGCGCCGGGCATGGGCCGTACGCGCCCTACGCTCAGGAAAAGCTGGTCTCGGCCTTCCATGGCCCGGTGACGCCCAACCGCCTGCGCTGGAGTCCGTTGGAGATCCCCGCCGCGCCGACCGACTTCGTCGATGGCCTGGTCACCCTGGCCGGCAACGCCGACGCGGCGACGCTGAACGGCATCGGCGTTCACCTCTATCTGGCCAACGCGTCGATGAAGAACCGCGTGTTCTACGACGCCGACGGCGAGCTCTTGATCGTGCCGCAGCAGGGCGTTTTGACCCTGGTCACCGAGATGGGCGTGCTGACGGCTGGTCCCGGCCAGATCGCGGTGATCCCGCGCGGCGTGCGGTTCCGCGTCGAGGTCGACGGCCCCTCGCGCGGCTATGTCTGCGAGAACTACGGCGCGGCCTTCAAGCTGCCGGACCTGGGGCCGATCGGCTCCAACGGCCTGGCCAATCCACGCGACTTCGAGACGCCCGTGGCGGCGTTCGAGGACGTCGACGAACCGACCCTGGTGATCCAGAAGTTCCAGGGATCGCTGTGGGCCGCCGAGTGGGACCACAGCCCACTGGACGTCGTGGCCTGGCACGGCAATCTCGCGCCCTACCGCTACGACCTGTCGCGCTTCAACACGATCAACACCGTCAGCTTCGACCATCCCGATCCGTCGATCTTCACGGTCCTGACCTCGCCCAGCGACACGCCCGGGACGGCCAATTGTGACTTCGTGATCTTCCCGCCGCGCTGGATGGTGGCCGAGCACACGTTCCGCCCGCCCTGGTTCCACCGCAACGTGATGAGCGAGTTCATGGGCCTTGTCCACGGCGCCTATGACGCCAAGGAGGGCGGCTTCTCGCCTGGCGGTTCGTCCTTGCACAACTGCATGAGCGATCACGGGCCCGACGTCGCCAGCCACAGCAAGGCGACCGAGGCCGAGCTGGGGCCGCACAAGATCGACGGGACCATGGCCTTCATGTTCGAAAGCCGCTGGGTGATCCGGCCGACGAAGTTCGCTCTGGAGACTTCCGCGCTTCAGGGTGACTATGACGCCTGCTGGACGGGCTTCCCCAAGGCCAAGCTGCCTTAGGAACGATGCCTGTCGTAACTAGAAGAAACAAGGAAGCGCCCATGAAGCTCGCGTCTCTCAAGGGCGGCCGTGACGGCCGGCTTGTGGTGGTCTCCAACGACCTGGCCTGGTTCACGGACGCCGGGACCATCGCGCCGACCCTGCAGGCCGCGCTGGACGACTGGGCGCGTTGCGGGCCGATGTTGCAGGGGCTGGCCGATAGCCTCGAGCACGGTTCGGTGCCGAAGGAGCGCTTCCACGAGCACGACGCCCTGAGCCCGCTGCCGCGCGCGTTCCAGTGGGTCGACGGCTCGGCCTATGTGAATCACGTGCAACTGGTGCGCCAGGCGCGCGGCGCGGAGATGCCCGAGAGCTTCTGGACCGATCCCCTGATGTACCAGGGCGCGTCGGACGGCTTCCTGGCCCCGCGCGACACCATCCCCCTGGCCGACGCCAGCTGGGGCTGCGACCTGGAAGGCGAGATCGCCGTGATCGTCGACGATGTGCCGCTGGGCGCGACCCGCGAGGAGGCCCTGGCCGCCATCCGCCTGGTCATGCTCTGCAACGACGTCTCGCTACGCAACCTGATCCCGGCCGAACTGGCCAAGGGTTTCGGCTTCGTCCAGTCCAAGCCCGCCAGCGCCTTCTCGCCGGTGGCGGTGTCGCCCGACGCGCTGGGCGAGGCCTGGAAGGACGGCAAGCTGCACGGCGCCCTGCTGGTCGAGCTGGACGGCAAGGACTTTGGCCGCGCCGACGCCGGCGTCGACATGACCTTTGACTTCGGGACCCTGGTCGCCCACGCCGCCAAGACCCGGTCGTTGAGCGCCGGCACCATTATCGGCTCGGGCACGGTGTCGAACCGCGGCGAGGACGGCGGCCCCGGCAAGCCGATCAGCGAAGGGGGCGTCGGCTATTCGTGCCTGGCCGAACTGCGCACGGTCGAGACCATCCTGACCGGCGCGGCCAAGACGCCGTTCCTGCTGGGCGACGACACCATCCGCATCGAGATGAAGGACGCCAAGGGCCACTCGATCTTCGGCGCCATCGAGCAGACGGTCGAGCGGGTTTGAACGAAGAGACGGCCGCCGCGCCCGTAGGCCGGATCTGGGAAACGCGGGCCGGGATCAATCTCGGTCCGCTGGACCTGATCGCCGATGGGGCGGCGCGAAACTATGTGCTGCAAATTGGCGACAAGCGCTTCCACGGCTTCGTGGTGCGCCGGGGCGAGGCGGTGTTCGGCTATGTCGACCGCTGTCCGCACGCCGGCCTGCCGCTGGCCCAGGCGTTGGACCGCTACCTGACGCCCGGCGGCGACCTGATTATGTGCTCCTGGCACGGGGCGATGTTCACGGTGGAGGAGGGGGCTTGCGTCGGCGGTCCCTGCGTGGGGGCCAAGCTATCGCCCTGGCCGGTCGAAGCGCGCGAGGGACGGATCGTCACGGCCTGAGGGTTAACCCTGTTTGGTCAGGTCCGCTTAAGGCTTGCCGACCAGATTGCCTTCGATCCCGAAAGGAACTCGACGTGCAGGTTTCCGCCGCCAACACCGCCCAGTACACGCCGCGTCCGGCGGCTTCGAGCGAAGCCGCCGCGGCGATCGTCGACCTGACCCAGCTGGCGGTGGCGCAGACCAACGCCAAGGCGACCGCCGCGGCCGGCGCGGCGCTGGGCCAGGCCACCGGCGAACTGACGGGCGTGCTGGTCAACATCTCGGCCTGAACCAAGCTTCAGACAAAAGAACGGCCGCCTTCCAGGAGAAGAAGGCGGCCGAGTCATTGGGAGGAAACGCCCGAAAGGGCTGATTTCCATATAGCCGTTTGAAACGCGCTTGACAACGTTGTCACGAAATTAATTTCGCGTAGCGATGAAATTGAAGCGCTCGGGCTGGCCCTACTTCTTCTTGGCCGCCTGGACCTCGATCTCGACCAGCATGCCGTCGGCCACCAGCGAGGTGATCTGGCTGGTGATGCGCGAGGGCTTGTTGGGCTGGGTCGCGGTGCCGAAGTAGGTCTTGTAACCCTCCATCATGCCGGCGAAATCCATCTTGCCGCCCTTGGCCGGGTCGCCGACCAGCAGGACGCGCATCATCACGACGTCGGCCATGGTCGCGCCCTGGGTCTTCAGCGCGGCCTCGATGCGGCCCAGCACGCCCAGGGTCTGGGTCTTGGTGTCGCCGAACTTGGCCACGCCCGTGGCCTTTTCATCGATCACCGGCGGGGTCATGCCGCTGACATAGATGGTGTCGTAGCCGGCCGGAACGGTGACGACGCTGGCGATGGCCGATTTGGGATCGCCGCCACGGACGATCTCCTGGGCGTGGGCGGCGCCGGCGAGCGCGGCGATGCCGGCGGCGAGGGCGATGAGGCGTTTCATGAGGTCTTCTCCCTGTGGAATTCAAACATTGACGCGTGACGGGCGCCGAAGCCGGTACCCACTTTCGGCTGTCACGCTTCGGCTAGTGAGCCTGCAGGCCGCGCGCCTTGGCGGCGGCCTTGGCGGCGTTGCGGGCGGCCACGACCTCGGCGGGCTTGATGGCCGAGGCCTTGTTGCCCCACGAACCGCGGACATAGGTCAGGATGGCCGCCAGGTCGGCGTCTGTCAGGTCGTCCTTGAAGGCCGGCATGCCCGCGCGGCCATTTAGCACCGTGGTTATGACGATCTTCGGATCGCCCTGCACCAGCGGCGAGCCCGCCAGGGCCGGGAAGGCGCCCTTGACGCCCTTGCCGGTCGCCTGATGGCAGGCCGAGCAGTTGTCCAGGAACTGAGATTGCGGCGTGGCGGCCGAGGCGAGCGCGGGAACGGCGAGGGCCGCGAAAAGGGCGGCGAGGTGGATAGCTTTGCTCATCATCTTTTCTGGTCTCAGGCTTGCGACACGCGGGCATGGATCTTGCCGATCTGCTGCCAGGCGGACTCGATGGCCCCGGCCTGCCAACCGCCCAGATAGCTGAGGTGCTCACCGGCCAGGTACAGGCGGCCGTCCGGTTCGCACAACGTCGGATAGCTGTTCTTGCGGCCGCCTTCGCTCCATTCGGCCCAGCCACCCAGATTGTACTCGGCCAGGTGCCAGCTGAAGGAGAAGGCGTTGTCGAAGTTCTCGGCGTATTCCGGGAAGATCTTCTGGCCCGCCGCCACGGCGAAGGCGGCGCGCTCGGCCGGGGTCTTGGCGCTGATCCGCGCCGCCTCGCCGCCGAAGGCGTAATAGCCCAGGAGCACGCCCTTCTGCCCCTGCCAGCCGTAGGAGGGCAGGGTGATCGAGTTGATCCCCGGGATATCGTTATAGATGTGGCCGCCGTAGATGTGGTGGTTGTCCTCCCAGAAGCGGCTCTTCATCTGCAGGCCGATCTTGTTGACCGGCGCATAGGCCACGCCCTCCATCGCCGCCTTGAACGGGGCCGAGGCGTCCAGGTCGATCTGCTTCAGCACGCTGAGCGGGATGGTGCACAGGCAGTAGTCGGCGGTGACCTCGGCCTTCTTGCCGTCGGCGCCCTTGTACGAGACCGTGACGCCGGTGGGCGACTGCTTGATCTTCTCGACCACCGCCCCGTAGCGGATCATCGGCCCGACCTGCTTTTCGAAGGCCTTGGCGATCTGGTCCATGCCGCCGACCGGCTGCAGCATGGTGCGCTGCTGCTCGTAGCCGGTGACCGAGCTCAGCACCCGCCAGGCGTTGCTGTCGAGCACGTCCTTGAAGGCGAAGGGCGGCAGTTCCTTGCCGGGGCCGGGGTTTACGCCCGCGCCGGGGTGCACCGAGAAGCCGCGACCCTCGGTGCCCTTATAGGCCAGGTCCTTGGACAGCCGGCCTTCGGTGACGAGGTAGGAGACGAACTTCTCGCGATCGATGCCGGTCAGCGGCGCGTCGAGCTGGCCCTGGCTTGCGGCCTTGGCGACCAGTTCGGCGGTGTAGCCGCGGATATCGGCGGCGATCTCACCCTTGCGCACCGGCTTGCCGGCCAGAGGCCCCGACGCCTTCTCGAAATAGACATAAGACGCGTCGTTGTCGTTGACGAAGCTCTCCAGCGGCACGCCGAACTTCTTGGTGTAGTGCAGGGTCGAGCGGTGGTGGTACGGGATCCGCCACGGGCCGTGGTTGATATACTGGCCCTCGTCGAACTCGCAGGTCTGCTCGTGACCGATCAGGTCGGTATGTTTGAAACCCTTGCGCGCCGTCTGGCAGCGGCCGCCGGCGAAGGAGCGGGCCTCAAGCACCTGCACCTGGTAGCCGGCCTTGCTCAGTTCGTAGGCGGCGGTCATGCCCGCCAGGCCCGCGCCCAGGATGACGATCTTGGTGTTCTTGGCCCCGCCGGTCAGCTCGGGCGGCAGCTCGGTGGCCGAGGCCATGCCGTAGCCCAGCGCCTCCATGCCCGACAGAACCAGCGACATGCCGCCGACCGCGGCCAGGCTTTCGAAGAACCGACGACGTGTAAGCACGCCACCCGACGAAGACGCGTCCAATCCACTCATAAACCAACCCCGCCCGTTCGTTATCGGTCGGCGCCCTGGGGGCGTCGAACTCGAGGCCGGCGGGCCCTGCCGCGCCGGAACGCCGCCATCTCGAAATTACCGCCTCGCTGGCGCAATCCGTTTTCAGTCGAGACGGAGACTGACATGTTAGTCGCCTCGCCATTGGGCGCCTGAGGCGGTCGATGAGCGATCGGTGGGCGAGGGAACAACATTGTCCGACGTCATGCCGAATCCCTGTTTTCCGAGACCCCGGCCGCGCCGTGATGGAGACGTTATGAATTCGTCCAAACCTAGCCTTCGCCTTCGCCTGCGCCTGGCGCGTCCCGAGGACATGCCGGTCATGTCGGCCCTGATGGACCGCGCGATCGGCGAACTGCTGGGGGCGTTCCTGCCGCCGGAGGGTGTGAAAGCCTCGTTCGAGATCATGGGCCTGGACACCCAGCTGATCGCCGACGGCGCCTATTTCGTCGTGGAGGACGGCGACGCGATCGCCGGTTGCGGCGGCTGGAGCCGGCGCGCCACCCTGTTCGGCGGCGACCACTCGGCGGGGCGCGACGCGGCCTTTCTGGATCCGAAGACCGACGCGGCGCGGGTGCGGGCGATGTACACCCACCCTGACCATACGCGCAAAGGCGTCGGTCGGCTGATCCTTGACGCCTGCGAGGCCGCCGCCCGCGCCGAGGGCTTCAGCCGTGTGGAGATGGCCGCCACCATGGGCGGCGCGCCCCTGTACCGTGCGTGCGGCTACCATGAGATCGAGCCGTTCGAGGCGGTGACCTCTACGGGCTATCGCGTGCCGCTGATCCGGATGGGCAAGGCGCTGTGAGGCGGCGCTAGGCTCGCCGCAAGCAAAAGGGGCGGACCTTTCGGCCCGCCCCCTCACGTTTCAGTCCTGGCCCCAGCCTTAGAAGGCGTAGGTCAGTCGGCCGTAGTAGTAGCCGCCGTTGATGCCGTAGGGCGAGAAGCCGGGGTACTGGGTCACGCAGCCGCCGCCCGAAGCGATACAGGCGGTCTGGAACGCGGCCGTGAGCTTGTCCGGATACTTGTTGAACAGGTTGTTGGCCCCGATCGCGGCGGTGACGCCGACCGGGAACTTGTACGAGAGCTCGGCGTCGGTGATCGCCGCGCTGCTGGCGACGGTGTTCTGCAGCGGACCCGTGCCCGGGTCGGACAGGGCCGAGGCCTTGCCGTAGAAGGTCTCGGTCAGCGACAGCGACAGCTTGCCGAAGGTGTAGAGGCCGTTGAGGCCGATCTTGTACTTCGGCGCGGCCTTTTCGAGCAGCGAGGCGGCGTTGCCGGCGAACAGGACCTGGCCCGTCGGGAAGGCAGTGCTGGTGGTCGCCAGGGCGGTCGGGGCGGCCTTGACCTTGGTGATCTTGGTCTTGTTGAAGTTACCCGACAGCGTCCAGTCGATGCGGCCCATGCCGCCCAGGTCGGTCGGATAGGCGACCACGAAGTCGAGGCCCCGGGTGCGGGTGTCCAGACCGTTCGAGAAGATGTTGATGCCGGTGCTGGCCACCGTGCTGTCCAGCACGTTGCCGTTGGCGGCGATCGCGGCGTTGACGTTGGCGTTGACCACGACGCCGTTGCGCAGGCCGTAGACCGAGCTGGAACCGAAGATGCGGTTCTTCAGGTTGATCTGATAGGCGTCGATCGTCGCCGTCATCTTCGGGATCGGGTGAGCCACGATGCCGAGGCTGTAGTTCTTCGACTTCTCGGGCTTCAGCGCGTCGATACCCAGCAGGCGCGCGGCCGCCGAGTTCGGCGCCAGTTGCACGAAGGCGCTGGTCGGCGAGACGTTGGTGGCCGAGTAGTAGGATTCCGCCAGGGTCGGGGCGCGGAAACCGGTCGAGACCGTGCCGCGGATGGCGAACATCTCGCTGAAGTCGTAGCGGCTGGTCAGCTTGGCGACGGTGGTGTCGCCAAAGTCGCTGAACTTCTCGTAGCGGACGGCCGCGTCGATCTTCCACTCCGGAACCGGGGTGGCGGCGACGTCGCCGTACAGCGCCCAGCTGGTGCGGGCGTGGCCGCCGGCGTCGGTCTTCTGGAAGCCCGGATAGGACTGCGAGCCTTCCTTGTAGGTCGAGGCGGCGTCGCCCTGGCCGATGCGGTAGGTGTCGCGACGCTGCTCGTAACCGACGGCGACGTCCACCGGCGCCGACAGGCCGACGTCGAAGCCGCGACGCAGGTCGATGTTGTTGGTCCACTGGGTGGTGCGCCAGCTGCCGGCGTGGAACGAGGTCGGGCTGAAGCCCTTGGTCGTGGCGGTCGAGGTGTCGACATAGAGGCTGGCGTTGGCCGAATCCTCGACGCGAACCTCGATGTCGTCCTTGCCGTAGGTCGACGAGACGTCGAGGTCCCAGCCGGCCAGTTTGCCCGATACGCCCAGGGTCAGGGCGTAGTCGTCCTCGATGATCCGTTCACGCGGGCTGAAACCGTTGGGGAACGGCATGTCGAGGGCCGCGCCCATCTTGCCGATGATGCGGTTGTAGCGGCGGTAGTTCTCGTAGGCCGAGGCGTCCTTGTGGCCGAGGGTGCCGAACGAGTAGATCTCGAAATCGGCCGGCAGCTCGACGCCCGCGTTGAAGGCCAGGTTGTTCAGGCGGTACTCGGCGTCGCCCGAGATCAGGTTCAGGTTCGGATAGCCGGCGATCTTGCTCTCGACGGCGTTGTGGGCGGCCGAATAGCTGGGGCTGGCCGGGTTGGACACGCGCTGATCGGCCAGGCCGCGGTTGGAGAAGCCGTGGTATTTGC
>Ga0255334_1000101_pt1 | contig 96336 bp, 114 predicted proteins | sample EtOH5_35cm_T3_12_FD_202080 | JGI IMG/M metagenome (GOLD analysis project Ga0255334, IMG submission 202080) | Sandy soil microbial communities from University of British Columbia, Vancouver, Canada - EtOH5_35cm_T3_129 | ecosystem: Engineered > Artificial ecosystem > Sand microcosm > Unclassified...
GGGCTCGAACCCTGCCCAAAAGTCTGATTGGCCAGGCAATCGCTTATAGCCTGAACCAGTGGGAGAAACTAACGGCCTTCTTGAAGGACGGACGTCTGGAGATCGATAACAACCGCAGTGAACGTTCGATCAAGCCCTTTGTGATCGGGCGCAAAAACTGGCTGTTTGCGAATACTCCACGAGGAGCGGCAGCGAGCGCTACCATTTACAGTGTAATCGAGACGGCGAAAGAAAATGGGCTACATCCCTTCCGGTACCTTCAGTACCTGTTCGAACAATTGCCGCAGCTTTCGGATATTCATGATCCGAAGGCACTGGAGCCTTATGCCGTGGTCATCTTCACTGCCCGATACCTGCCGTGTTCCTTAATCTCCCTCTATCATACGCTGGCTCCCATCTGACTACTAGGTGGGGCCTATTTGACGTTCACATAGAAAGTTTGGCGTCCACTAATTTTTCCTTATTCGAGCTCGCAATCCTTCCATCGTAGCTTTCAAGTACAAAATCATCAAATCAACCTCGAAACCTTCAGCGCACTTTCCTGAACCGCACTAATGACCGCATGGCGGAGGCCGCCTTTTTCGAGTTCCTTCACTCCCTCGATCGTCGTGCCGCCTGGCGAGGTGACAGCGTCTTTCACGGCTCCCGGGTGGATGCCCGTTTGTAAAATCAGTTCACCCGTTCCTTTGACCGTTTGCGCGGCCAGGCGATACGCCATGTCCCGCGGGAGTCCTTGCAGCACGCCGCCGTCGGCAAGCGCCTCAATGAACATCGCCACATAAGCGGGGCCGCCGCCGCTCAATGCCGTCACGGCGAACAGCAGATTTTCCGGCACCCATTCCACGATGCCGATCGACTCAAACAGATGCTGGGCAAACTGTTTTTCCTCTTCCGTAAACGTCGTTTCCTTCGTAAAACCGCAGGCGCCCATTCCCACTTGCATCGGTGTGTTCGGCAGCACGGTTAACATACGGAAACGAACATTTGGCAGCTCCTTTTGCAAATCCGCATAAAGAACTCCTGCGACGATCGACACAACGGCCTTGCCCTCCAGCAGTTTGCCTGCCCGTTGCAGCACAGCGCGGAAATCTTTCGGCTTGACCCCGAGCAACACCACATCGGACGCATCCACCAGCACTTCGATGCTGCCCGCGATGTTCGCTCCTGTGGCTCTGGCGCGTTCTAACGCTGCCGGACTCACATCGTAAACGGTCACATCCTCCGCTTTGATCGCGCCTTTTGTGATGATGCCCTCCAAAATCGCGCCACCCATGTTCCCGACCCCGATGATTCCCAATGTTTGTACGCTCATGGTTATATGCTCCTTCTCTTCAGATAGTCGTTTAAAAGCCCGAATAGGCTTTCTGCACTTAGCGCTGTAAAATAATACCGAAAATACGATGTAATTTGGAAATAATTTCTCCCAAAAGATGCAGCTTGAGCATGCCTGACTCTGTAGGATCAGTCAGGCGTTGTTCAACGGATTCGCTCCATTGTAAAAAAAGGATTTGCAAATACAAATTCCATTTAATCATATAAATCCGATTAGTCAACTACGTATTGTTCGTAATACTAGTCACAGAGTGAAAGCCACATGGGATACTGCCCTGTATTCCCCGAATCCAGCTGTATTCCACGTCGCTGATGTGAAACAACGTGTAAGAATACTGCCAGCTCCGCCAACATGTTTGCGCAGCAGCTCTGCGTTTGGAATCTGACTGCATAATTCAAACCATTCCTCTCTTGCCATCCAGTTATACCGAAACAGGTTTATCAAGGCATTTCCCTCCTGAAAATATTTTATAGATAAAATGCGAATGTCACAGCCATATTTCCTTTTGGGGCCGAGATCTTGCTCATCATCCGGGCAAAATGGTATCGGCAACGCAGTATCTGCTTTTTGTACGCCACGGAGTTGTTCTTCCGTGTCCTTTGGTTTTTGGATACGGATGATAAGCCGATCGAAGGCCCGCTTTCGCACTTCTACAGGCCTTCTGTCTTGACATCAGGGGAGAGGTTTTCTAATGTTAGGGAATGTAAGGCCGCTGTTCCATATTCTCAGGTAGAGGGGGCGCCACGATGCAGCTGATCAATCCAACGGACGTACAGCGCAGAATCGACAATCTGAAAGGCCAGAATCTGTACATCCATCTCGAGATGACGACGGGAGCGTATGCCGCTCATTTTGATAGCACCAAGCATCCTGCCGCGAACTTCATCACCAATGCCGTCATTCGCTACTCGCACGGCTCGATCTCGGAAAACGGACCGTACCGCGTCGGGTTGAAGACGGAGCAAGGCTGGGTTTACTCCGAAGGCCTGACTCACTACGAAGACGCCGAAGCCGAACGGTTGATCATGGCAGGGCACGACAGTCAGGGCAAGTTGATCGTATCGTTGCAGTTAAGCCGTCAGCCCTTCTAGGGAAGAGGAGATGAACATGACCATGGAACGAATTCTTGTTGTGCTGCCTCATCCGGATGACGAGTCATTCGGTTTATCGGGCACATTGGCCAAGCATATCCAAAACGGCGCCAGAGTCACCTACGCCTGCCTGACACTGGGCGAGATGGGCCGAAATATGGGGATTCCGCCGTTCGCCACGCGGGTGACTCTCCCTTCCATACGCAAAAAAGAGCTGGCGGAATCGTGCCGCGCCATCGGCATCCAGGATTTGCGCATGCTCGGATTCCATGACAAGACGATCGAATTCGAGGATCGGGATCTGCTGGACGAAAAGATCAACGCCATCATCCGGGAAGTGCACCCTTCGGTGATCTATACCTTCTACCCCGGCTACAGCGTTCATCCGGACCATGATGCGACCGGAGCGGCTGTGGTGCGCACGGTTGGAAGACTGCCAAAAGAGGAAAGACCGCGCGTGCTGTGCATGGCCTTCGCCAAAAATCTGGAGGAAGGGATCGGGAAGCCCGATGTGCTCCAGGATGTCATGCAGTTTTTGCCGCAAAAGATCCAATCCATCCTCGCCCACCGCTCCCAGTTTCAGGTCGCTGAATTGTTGAACGGCGCGGATCATACGTCCAAAGAGATTCAGGAGCGCTTCGGGACCGAGCGTTTTTGGACGTATTCATTCGACTGAACGCTCATCTTTCACCGCTACCCATAGCCCAGGAAAAGGAGTACCCCCGCATGAAACATAAGCCCCCTCGCCACACGGTGTGACAAGGGAGCTGCATGCTTGGACAGCTTTACCGGCGAAGCCGCGGTTGCTTTCCGCGATGCTTCGCTTTTGCTTTTGCACCTTGAGCTATCGAAGGCGCTCCTTTCGCTCTTCTTTTTTCTGGCGGGAGCAGACCTGCCTCTCCTTTTTCCTAGCCGCTTCGGGTTGATTTGGCCGCCTCAGTAATCGAGCAGCGTCACTGTCATATCGGGCGGCACCCTTTCCATCGGGTCATAGACTTCAAAAATACGCAGATCGGGCGCCTCTTTTACCACATCCTTGATCGCTTCCTGAAAATACGGAAACATGACCGCATTCGCCGTTTCCGCATCTTTTTTGGACTCCCAATAATTCAGGGCGGCGTACTCGCCCTTGTGATCTTCAAAGAAGTACGAATTTCCGCGAAAACCTTTTTGTTTCCGTGAAATAAGGTTCAACTCCTGGACGACCTTCTCGGCCAACCGTCTGCTGCCTGGCTCCAGCTTGAAAAAGACCATCCGCGCAAACATCGGGGCTCCCTCCCTTTTCTCGCCATGTATCAATTTATGAATCAGCCATTTCCCGCAGAACGGCAGGAGTGATCGTCTGCCGCAGCGGATTCGCGGCGGGAGTGAAAACACGGCTTGCCGGACCGCTACAGGGTATGTTCTCCCCCTTTTGCCCGCTCTGGAACCTGGCGCCCATCTCTTTCATATGCTAAACGAGAAAAATCCAGACAGCGAGGATGAAGTTTGGCATGAACTGGTATCAAGCACCATACGGGCATATCCCCCAGGAGGTTTCCTCCAGCTACGCATACGCAGCGCCTACCCAGGCTTTTGCGGATTTACACGGCGGACCTTTGGCTCCGAACCTGCACGGCATTGTCGTGTTTGCCGATGTCCCCTATGGAACAGAAGTTCTCGTCGAGGTCAGCGGGCTTCCGGCCTATCGGTCCGCCAGCGGCGACCAGCAGCCCATCGGCCCGTTCGGCTTTCATCTGCATGAACATGGCTCCTGCATCATCGGCGATCCGAACGATCCGTTTCTGTCTGCCGGCTCCCACTGGAACCCGACCAGCCAGCCGCACGGCAACCACGTAGGAGACTTTCCCGTGCTCTTTTCCAACGACGGCTATACGCGCATGACCTTTTTCACGAACAAATTCCGCGCGGCAGACGTCATCGGCAAGACGGTCATTATCCACCAAAATCCGGACGACTACCGCACCCAGCCATCCGGCAACTCGGGCAAGCGCCTGGCCTGCGGCGTCATCTACGCCTGAGCACGCTGGAAAACCTGGCTCCGCCAAGCCTTTGGCGGAGCCTTTCTCCGATTTCCTATTGCCTAGTCGCGCAAAAGAGCCGGATCAAATTTTGGGACGAGTCCCTCCTCTGCTGCCCGAGAGAGCAAGCCTGCGATCGCGGCAAAGCCGTCTTCGCCCAGGTCGCGCGTAAATTCATTGACGTACAAATCAATATGCGCTTGTGTCACCTCTGGCGCCAGCTCCTGCGCGTGGCTCGCGACATATTCCTTCGACGCTTCGGGATGTGCCCAGGCGTATTCGACGGACGCCCGCGTCCATTTGGTCAGAGCTTCGATGTCCATGCCGCGCCGCGCGATGATCGCCCCCAGCGGGATCGGCAGCCCGGTGTCGCTCTCCCACCAGTTGCCCAGATCGGTCATCAGCGTCAGGCCGTAGTTCTGATAAGTAAACCGGGCTTCGTGGATGACCAGACCCGCATCGATCTTCCCGTCACGGACAGCCGGCATGATCTCATGGAAAGGCATGACGACGATCTCGCCTACGCCTCCCGGAACTTTTTGCGCCGCCCACAAGCGAAAGAGCAGGTAGGCCGTGGAGCGCTCGCTCGGGACCGCCACTCGCTTGCCCGACAGCCGGGCTGGATCGCTGCTGTCCTGCGTCAGGACGAGCGGGCCGCAGCCTCTGCCGAGAGCGCCGCCGCACGGAATCAGCGCGTAATCTTGCAGGACCCACGGCAGAGCCGCGTAGGAAATTTTCATGACCTCAGGGCCTTCTTTGTTGATGGCCAAATGGTTCGTAATATCGATGTCGGCGTACATCACATCCAGCTCCGGCGCACCGGGGATCAGACCGTGCGCCCAGGCGTGAAATACAAACGTGTCATTCGGACACGGAGAAATTGCGATCTTCATTGGATTACCTCCCTTAGTACGCAGCTGGCCGATTCCAGCGCAGCCAATGCCTCCTTGATTCGCCAAGCTGACTTGTCGCGCGGGCCAATCGCGTTGGAAACCGCCCGGATTTCCAGTACGGGCAGTCCGACAGCCTGTGCGGCGACGGCTACGCCATACCCTTCCATCGCTTCCGCAGCTGCTTTTGGCAACCGTCTGGACAGCGCCAGGGCAGTCTCGGCCGTGCCTGTCACCGTCGACAAGGTGAGGACGGGAGCCAGTTTTGCGGGCAGACCCGCCTCCTGAAGCCCCACTGTCAGACGCGCCGCCAGCTCCCGATCGACGGGGACGCGCGCCGAGCCGAAACCGAGCTCGTCCAGGCTGAGAAAGCCTTCCGCCGTCTCTGCCCCGAGGTCGGCGCACACGATTTCGCTGGCCACGACCAGCGACCCTGCCTCTGCATGCTGGACGAAGCCGCCGCTGATGCCGGCGCACACGACCAGATCGTACGGCCCCTCGGTCGCCACGATTCTCGCTGTGCTGGCCGCCGCTGCCATCGGCCCCACTCCTCCGACCCGCACCGCAAACCGGCTGTCGCCGCCAAGTCCGCGCAGAACCGCTTCCCGCTCGGCTTCCACGGACGTTACGACGAGCATACGCTTCTCCTTTTGCGCAGCATCCATCCGCATCTGCCTCCTTTCTGTCTCTATCTCGTGCCGCTAGCTTGACTTGCAGTCCACTCCCAACGTTATCGCTACTTTCATTCGCTGTAAAGTTGTTTGTGAAGTTTGTCAAATCGCAGGAAAAAGTGCCAGGCAGAACGTCGGGCTGGACGCCACTGACCGCTTTATCGAAATCGCACTGAAAGACCCGCCTGCCAACGTCTCGTTTGTCGTCGGAAATAGGAAGGAGCGCCTCCCGTTCGCAGAAGACGCGTTTGATTGTGCCTACAACCGCAAAGGGCCGATCTCCGCGTACCCGGACTGCAGGCGCGTCGTAAAGGAAGGCGGCATCGTCTCCAATGGGTCATGGAGAAGCCATTTTTCCATCTGCTTATTTGTTTGCTTTCCGCAACAGCCTGTGGTAGTATTAGCTTAAACAAAAGATTTCCTAAGCGTTCACATATTGTAAAGGGTTTACATGTATGTTTGAACCTTTTCCAATGTGTGAATTTTTATTTTACCCATAAATAAAAGTTGCATATTCATTTTATTTTTTGGAGGTAACACCCATGCAAACAGGTACAGTAAAATGGTTCAACGCTGAAAAAGGTTATGGCTTCATCGCAGTTGAAGGCGGAAACGATGTATTCGTTCACTTCAGCGCCATCCAAGGCGAAGGCTTCAAATCCCTCGAAGAAGGCCAACGCGTTGAGTTCAACGTAGTTGAAGGCAACCGTGGACCACAAGCTGAGAACGTAGTAAAACTGTAATTCGCTTGCAAAAGCTGCCCTTCTCGACGGAGGGCAGCTTTTTTATTTTCTCTTCTGAGCCACTATCATCTAAAAGGGACCGCTCTTTTTATTGCCGTGGCGCCCACAGCATGACGCTCACGCCGGCCAGACAGATAAAAGCTCCCATCCAGTCGTACAAATCCGGCGTCTTTTTGTCGACCAGCCAGCCCCACAGCACGGCCAGCACGATGAAGACACCGCCATACGCTGCGTACACCCTGCCAAAGGAAGGATAGCTCTGAAACGTCGGAATCACCCCGTACAGAATCAGGATGATTCCCCCCGCGATGCCGTAACCGATCGGCTTCGCCTCTTTCAGCCAGAGCCAGACCAGATACCCGCCGCCGATCTCGGCCAAGCCCGCCAGCAGGAACAGCACGATTGAACCGACCATTTCCTCTTCTCCCTCCTGCTTGTTATGATGTCGGAAGAAAACGCGTGGATGTTATACTTAAAAAGTAAACAATCAATATTTGGGAGGGGAACGATGGAACAACTCAACGCCAAATCGTCTCACCAAAGATTGCCGTTGGGAAAATTGCTGAAACGAGCCTTCTTCATCCTAATCGGTGCTTTTCTCGTCTCGATCGGTCTGGAAATCTTCTTGGTTCCAAATCAAATTATTGATGGCGGTATTGTAGGCATTTCCATTATCATGTCTCATTTGACCAAGTGGTCTCTTGGCATTTTCCTCTTCTTACTCAATTTGCCGTTCCTGATTGTTGGCTACAGACAGATCGGAAAGACGTTTGCTGTATCCACGCTATTTGGAGTAACCATCATGTCGGTCGGAACCACACTGCTGCATCCGGTTCCGGGACTGACGGATGACCCGCTGCTTGCCGCCGTGTTCGGCGGAATCATCCTAGGAATAGGCGTGGGGCTCGTCCTTCGCTATGGAGGATCTCTGGATGGCACAGAAATCATCGCCGTCCTGTTTAGTAAAAAGACCCCTTTCTCCGTTGGTGAGATCGTCATGTTTTTCAACTTTTTCATTTTGGGCAGTGCCGGATTCGTATTCGGCTGGGATCGAGCGATGTACTCGCTGATCGCCTACTACATTGCATTCAAAATGATCGATCTGACCATCGAAGGCTTCCAGGAATCCAAGTCGGTCTGGATTATCAGCGACCATTACAAGGAAGTGGGAGATGCCATCGTCGCTCGTCTGGGCCGCGGCGTCACCTATCTGAAAGGTGAAGGCGGCTACACGGGCGATGAGAAAAAAGTCGTTTTTTGCATCATTACCCGTCTGGAAGAAGCAAAGCTGAAGCTGATCGTCGAAGAGTTGGACTCGAGCGCCTTTTTGGCAGTCGGCAACATCCACGACGTGCGCGGCGGACAGTTCAAGAAAAACCCGATTCACTGACACCCCCGTCCATGGCCGGGAAGCTCGCCCGCAAAAGCTCCCGCCTGAGCGCCTGAGAAAAGCAGCCCCCGCATCCGCTGTCACAAAGCCGGATGGCGGGCTGCTTTTTTCTGTGAAAAACGTCCCTCTCATCGGGGGATGGGAACATCTCGACGTTTTTCATGAAGGTGGATGTGGCTGCTTGCGGTCAACAAAACGGTCATGACCGTTTTATTCCTAGACCCACGACCGCAATTGCGCCAGCCGCTCGATCGTCGCCAGCGGCGCATGACTGGTCTCGGGCTGTTTTCCCCTCGGGTTGAACCAGACGGCGGACAGTCCGGCATCCATCGCGCCCGCGACATCCGCCTCCCACGTATCTCCGATGAACAGCACATCCCCTGGCGCTGCGCCAAGCTCATTCAGGGCAGCCGCATAGATGCGCGGATCAGGCTTGTGGTAGCCGATCAGCTCGGACAGAAAGACGCGTTCTTTCGGGAAAAAGTCGGACAGCCCCAGCCGGCCAAGCTTGATAAAAGCCATATCGACCGGCCCGTTCGTGACGATCCCCAGCGTATAGCGCTGGGTCAAATCCGCGATCAGCTCCTGCACGGCAGGGTCTGGAGCGACCGCGTCCATGCAGGCAGCGGAGTAGACCTGCTGAAAGCCATCGATTTCCTCGATGCTGATGGAACGGTTGAAATCAGCCATGGTCCGCTGCAGCCGCAGCCTGCGGTATTGGGTAAAGTCGTATCGTTTGGCGATCACGTCGACCCACAAATCATCTCCGTGCCGGCGCAGCGTCTCCAGCAGTGCAGCCCCGTCCAGATCGTGCGTCAGCGGATGCGTCGCGAGCGTGTGCCGCATCCCCTTTTCCCAGCATGTCGAAAAATCGAACAGCGTATCATCCAGGTCAAACAGTATCGTCGTGAAAGCAGACATGCTCCGTCACTCCTCTCCCTTCCATTTTAGCGGAAAAATGCTCAGGGAAGGGAAGCAACATCAGGAGCGCGGGTCGTCCGCAGTCAGGACAGTGCCAGCTCTGCAGCTAAGAAAGCGCCAGCTCCGCACTCAGGGCCTCGCGCAGCTCAGCGGGAATGGCCGTAGAACGGCGGGTATTCGCATCGATCATCACCATCGTCACATTTGCGTCTGCCACAAGCTGCTGCTGCTGGTTGAACAGCTCGTGGCGAATGACGAAGCTCTTTTCCCCCAGTTTGACGGCGGACGTCCTCGCCACGACCTGCTCGCGGATGCGCAGCTCCTTCCGATAGTTGATGTTGATGTTGACGACCACCGGCATGACGGCGCGGCGCTGCAGCTCGTCCAGGGTCAGTCCCGTCTGCCAGATCCAGTCAAACCGGGCCCACTCCATGTACTCCAAATATTTCGCATTGTTGACGTGACCGATGAAATCAAGATCCGTGGATCGTACCGAAAATTCGATTTGATGCGGCATCTCCATCACTCCTTTTTCTTTCCTCCAGTATAGCGAATTCCTGAAAATGAGTGAATATTCATTCGTAATATTCCGAAAGATTTGGCTGTTTCTTTCTTCCGGTTCTCCTATAATAATAGGTAATTGTCAAGTTTCCCATGGTGAGGAAGGATGATTCCGATGTTTGAGCAGACCTTGCTGCCTGCCCTGCAGACAGCACGCTCGCGCTATGCAGATGTACTGGTGAATCTGGAGGAAAGGGAGCTCATCTGGAGGCTGGCTCCCGGTTCCAATTCGGTCGGTTTTTTGATCCGCCACATCGCCGAAGTCGAGTATCGCTTCTGCATGATGTTTTTTCAACGCGCCGTGCCGGAAGACGTTCGGCTAGCTACTATCGGAGACGTCCGCGATGAAGGCATCTATACCGATCTGGCTTCGCTCCTCGCGTTTCGGGAGGCCTCCTATGGCTATCTGCTCGATTCCCTCGCTGCCTTGCCTGTGGAAGCTTGGGACGTTCCCTGTATCGCGCCGATTGCGACCATTACTCCCCGCCAAGCGCTCGGTCGCCTGATCTACCACAACGGCTATCATGCGGGACAGGTCGGCATGATCCGCAAATACGGAGGAAAAGGAGGTGAAACGCATGACACGCCGCCACCTGTTCGAATGTGATGTACCCGCTGCCCTCGCCCAGTCGTGAGGGAAAATGCCTGTACATCCTGCCCCTCGGCTACGGAAAAACATGCCTATTTGATGAACATTCCGGGAGGGGCTATTCATGAACCACGCACAATGGAAACAACAGCTATTCGGAGCGATCTGCCTGTCACTGGCAGCGGCTATCTGGGGAGGCGTGTACGTCGTGAGCAAGGTCGTGCTCGACGTCATTCCCCCGTTTACCTTGCTGATTCTGCGCTTCGTCATCGCCCTGGCGGTGCTCGGGGCCTTCGTCGTGGCGCGCCAGGAGTACATCGCCAAAAAAGATTTTCCGCTCGTCATGCTGATCGCTTTCGTGGGGGTCACCATCTCGATTGCGGCCCAGTTTCTCGGGACCTGACACAGCGGTACTCCTCGCTCGCCGTCACGACGTATGTCGCCTTGTTCGGCACCCTGTTCACCAGCCCGCTCATGCTCTGGGAGCTGTCTGTCACTCCGGTATCGTGGCGATTTGGCTGGGAAATCTGGGCGGGCGTCCTGTACATCGGGATCATTTCCACGGCAGGCGCGTTTTACTTGTGGAACAAAGGCTTTGAGCTGCTGCACGAGCATTTGGGCGCGAGCTTTTTTGCCGGGGCGGTCTTCATTTTCCTCGGCGTGGCGCTCTCCAACTTGCAGCAGCCAAAGGAGTCCTCCAGGCAGAGCCAGGCGTGATCCGCTCCATCTGCATCCATCCAAAAATCGGTTGTGTCCTGAACAGGGCGGAACCGTTTTTGTTTAGCGTGTTTGAATTGCGGCACAGATTGCTGTTTTCAAATCCGCGCACATAAATTAAAATAAACAAATATAAATAAAGTCTGTCCATTGACAATCTTTTATAAGAATTATAAAATACCTGTTTGTATATTCATTCATTCTTATGAATAAAGCGACGGGAGTTGTCGTCATGTTTTCGATTCCAGGACCTGGTAAATACGTACGCGAAGAAGACCTGCTGCAGGAGATTGGTGCTTACATTCGGGGATTCGGAAAGAATGCGCTCATGATCGGCGGGAAGACGGCTTTATCCGTCGCAGAGCCTGCCATCGCAGCCAGTCTGAGCAAAGAAGGAATTGAAAATGAAGGCTTCGTCTGGTACGGCGGCGAATGCTCGTGGTCGAAAGTCGAGGAGCTGCGGGCCGTCGTCCAGGAGAAAAAGCCTGAGGTGCTCGTCGCTGTCGGGGGCGGAAAGGCGATCGATACGGTAAAGGCAGTCGCTTTTGCGGAAAATCTGCCGCTGCTCGCTGTCCCCACCATCGCCGCTACTTGCGCGCCGGCTACGCCGATCGCCATCATGTACGACGATGAAGGAACATTCATCGAGATCAGCCATCGCTCCAAGGCTCCCAACGTCGTGCTCGTCGACACGAAGGTGATCGGCGCGGCCCCTTACCGCTTCCTGGTAGCGGGGATCGGCGACACTCTGGCCAAATGGTTCGAGTCTTCCGTCTCCGTCCAAAAAAGCCGGCCGACTGCGCTCAACCAAAGTGCAGTTCGCCTGGCAGCGGGCCTCTACCAGCTGCTCCTGGAAAAAGGTCCGGCTGCCATCGAGACGATCAAGCAAGGGAAAGTCGATCAGTCGGTCAACGACGTCATCGACAGCATCATCCTGATTAGCGGCAGCGTCAGCGGCTACGGCGGCGACGATTGCCGGACGGCGGCGGCGCACGCGATCTACTCCGGATTGACGATCTTCCCGGAAGTGCACGATACGCATCACGGCGAAATTGTCGCGTTCGGCATCCTCTCCCAGCTCGTGCTGGAGGGAAAAAGCGAAGAAACCATTCGCGAGCTGATCGCCTACTATCAAAAAGTAGAGCTGCCGTACACGCTGGAAGACATGGCGATCAAGGAGCTATCCCAGGAGCAGTGGGAGCGCCTGGGCGTCGTCACGGTCGGCATCGAGGACATGGCCAACATGCCCTTTGCCGTGACGCCGAAAATGGTCGTGGCAGCCATCCAGGGAGCCGACCACATCGGAAGGAAGGTAAAACAGCAATGAAGCTTGCGCAAATAGTCCGCAGCGTCTATCCCAACCTGACCCCTTACACATGCTCGCTCGCCGATTTGCCGGTGGAAGAAATGAAGCAGGCACTCGGGAAGGATCAGGTGTACAAGCTGTCCTTTAACGAAAATCCGCTGGGCCCTTCGCCCAAAGCCATCGAGGCCATGCAGCAGGCTCTCACGCAGCTGAATCTGTACCCCAGCTCCAACGGGGAAGCGGTCTTGAACAAGATCGCCGAAAAGGAAGGCGTCCGGCCGGAAAACGTGATCCTGTCCAACGGCGCGGACGAGATGATTATCCTCGTCGCCCAGACGTTCCTGGAGCCGGAGGATGAGGCCGTCATTCCGGAAATCTGCTTTGTGCAGTACCTCGCTTCGACTCACCTGATGGGGGCGAAGCCGGTCTTCTCTCCGATGAAGGAGGACCTCGGCATCGACCTGGACGGGGCGCTGCAAAAGATCACTGACAAGACGAAGGTCATCTTCCTCTGCAACCCGAACAACCCGACAGGCACCGCCATTCCGGCGGATGAGCTGAGAGCCTTCGTCGAGCGGGTCCCGGAAAACGTGCTGATCGTCATTGACGAAGCCTACCATGAATTCGCGGACGGGGACGGCTATGCGTCTTCCGTCCAGCTCGTCAAAGACTTCGCCAACGTGTTCGTCATCCGCACCTTCTCGAAGGTCTACTCGCTGGCGGCAGCGCGGATCGGCTACGGGATCGGGCAAGCGGAGCTGGTGGATGCGGTCAACCACGTCCGGTCTCCGTTTAACGTGAACAGCATCGCCCAGGCAGGCGCGCTCGCCAGCCTCGATGACGCGGAGCACGTCGCCGCGTCGAGACAAAACAACCAGTTCGGCAAACAGCTCCTGTGCGACGCATGTGACGAACTGGGACTCACCTACCTGAAGAGCCAGGCCAACTTCGTCTGTGTCGATACGGGCCGGGACGGCAAAGAAGTGTTCGACCGTCTCGCAGAGCGCGGCTTTATCGTCCGCACGCTGGCAGGCTACGGGCTTACCCGCTCCCTGCGCATCTCGATCGGCCGACAGGAAGAAATGGAAGCATTCGTAGAAGCCTTCAAGGATGTCATGAAGTAAATCGTCCTTTTGGCGAGGCCCTTTCAACTATCAGGCAAAATCAAAAACTATCAGATAAGGGGAAATTCCATTGAAAAAGTTTCTATTCTTGCTGCTGTCTGTCATGATTGCCCTCACAGCTGCAGGCTGTGGCTCCTCCAGCCAAGCAGGCGATGCCAAGCCGGCTGAGGGAGGCCCCACTGCCGCTCCTGCCGCCAAAACACCACTGAAAGTAACGCTGCCTACGTGGACAGGCTACGGGCCGCTGTTCCTGGCGAAAGAAAAGGGCCTTTTTGAGAAGCGCGGTCTGGACGTCGAGCTCTCCATCATCGAAGGCTTGGCTGAGCGCAAGCAGGCTCTCGCCGGCGGCCAGGTAGACGGGATGGCGACGGCGCTCGACGTGCAAGTGACGCTGGCTGCTGCCGGCGTGCCGATGCAAGTGGTATGGCTCCTGGACGACTCGTACGGCGGCGACGGCATCATCGCCAAGAACGACATCCAATCCGTTGCCGATCTGAAAGGCAAAAAGGTCGCGTTTGAACAAGGCTCTACCAGCCACATGCTGATTCTCACCGCCTTGAAGCAAGCGAACCTGACGGACAAAGACGTGGAAATGGTGCAGATGTCTGCTGGCGATGCCGGCGCGGCGTTCGTGGCAGGAAAAGTCGATGCGGCCGTCACTTGGGAGCCCTGGCTGAGCAAAGCCTCCCAGGCAAACGGTAAGATTCTCCTCTCGACCAAAGACTTGTCCGGTATCATCGTGGACACGGTAGGCTTCAAAAAAGACGTCATCGAGCAGCGCCCGGACGACATCAAGGCATTCGTGGCTGCCATGGCAGAAGCGATGGATTACTGGAAAGAGCACGCAGACGAATCCAATGAAATTATGGCAAAAGGTCTGAAAATCGAGCTGGCTGAATTCACGGGCACCGTCCCAGGCCTGAAGTTCATGAATAAAGACGACAACAAGAAATTGTTTGGTGATGGAAACGGCGACATTTACGCCTCTGCCAAACACGCGATCGACTTCTACATGGAACAAAAACTGATCGATACCGCTCCTAAGCCGGAAGACGTATTGAACTCGACATTTGTTGGCGGACTATAAGGGAGTGCCCACTGCGGGCCTCCTTTTCTCTTGCACGGTGCCGAAAAACGATAGACTCGCAAACTATTTGACTGCGAATGAGGGATGACGATGTGGAAAAATGTCTTTACCCCGAATAAGGATATCGCCAAACCTCTCTACACGGGAGCAGGGATTGCGACTTTTCTCATCCTGATCCTTGTCTGGTCCGCACTCAGCTACGGAGGGCTCGTCAATCCGCTGTTCCTCCCCGCTCCGGACAAGATCATCAAAACGGCCGTCTCCATGTTTCAAAGCGGAGAAATCTGGACCGACATCGGCATCAGCTTTTCCCGGGTGGCGCTCGGCTTTGTCCTCGCCGCGATCGTAGGCGTCCCGCTGGGCATGCTGATGGGAAGCCTGCGCATCATGGAAGGGGCGTTTGAGCCGATCATCGGCTTCATCCGTTACATGCCTGCCTCTGCCTTCATTCCGCTGTTTATTTTGTGGATCGGCCTCGGTGAAACGGAGAAAATGGCGGTCATCTTTTTCGGAACCTTCTTCCAGCTGACGCTCATGGTGATGGACGTCACGAAGAACATCCAGAATGAGCTGATCGAAGTCTCCTATACCTTGGGCGCGAGACGCTTCCAGCTGTTCAGGCGGGTCATCCTCCCTGCTTCCCTGCCGGGGATTGTCGACACGCTGCGCATCACGTTCGGCTGGGCGTGGACGTACCTGGTAGTCGCCGAGCTGGTCGGTGCGTCCGACGGTCTCGGCTACATGATCATGCAGGCCTCCCGCTTCCTGAAGCCGGACAAAATTATCGTAGGGATTTTGATTATCGGGGTGCTCGGATTGATCATGGACTTGATTTTCAAGGCGATCTATCGCGCATCCTTCTCCTGGATGAGAAAGGCGGGATCTTAAGATGACGGCGACGCCAAAACTGGTGATTGACAGCGTAGGAAAAGTATTTTCGACCAAGAGCGGGCAAATCGTCGCCCTGGATCAGACGTCGTTCACCGTCGCCGAAGGGGAGTTCGTCACGATTCTCGGTCCTTCCGGCTGCGGGAAATCCACGATCCTCCGCGTCGTCGCGGGCCTGGAGGAGCCGACGTCCGGCCATGTGTATCTCGACGGCAAGGAAATCAAGGGACCGGGCCCCGACCGCGGAATGGTCTTTCAGTCGTACACCTTGTACCCGTGGCTGACGGTCAAGGACAACATCACGTTTGGCCTGGATCTGAAGGGCGTGCCGAAGAAAGAGCAGGACGAAATCGCCCGCCACTACCTCGATCTGATCGGCCTGAAGGGCTTTGACAAGCATTATCCCATCCAGCTGTCCGGCGGGATGAAGCAGCGCGTGGCGATTGCCCGCGCGCTCGCCAACGACCCGCAGATCCTGCTGATGGACGAGCCGTTCGGCGCCCTGGACGCGCAGACGCGCACGATCATGCAGGAGATCCTGCTGAAGGTCTGGGAAGAATCGAAAAAAACCATTCTCTTTATCACCCATGACGTGGAAGAATCCATTTTTCTCGGAGATTCCATCTACGTGATGACGGCGCGGCCAGGCCGGCTCAAGAAAAATATCAAGGTTCCCCTCCCTCGCCCTCGCGACTACCACAACAAGAGCAGCGAACCATTTCTGGCGCTGAAGCAGGAGCTGCTCGGCCTGATTCGCGAGGAGAGTCTGAAAGCGGTCAATCCGTAAAGCACAAGCAAATCCAGCAGGAAACACCCGAGGCTGATCAGATGCACGGGATCAAGCCGCCCAAAATGTATATGGTAAACCCGGGGAGGGAAGTAGAGGAGTACAAACGAACAAGTTGGCTTCTTGTCGTCACTGCATGATTCCTTCGTTACTGCTTGGTGGTGTCAGTTCCAGATTGGCCAGCGATGGAGCTGCTGCTGTCTGTGCCAGCAGATCCTGACGCATCCTTGGAGCCTGCGTCAGACTGACTGTTCGTGCTGCTGTCGGACGATCCTGCTGTAGAGCCAGAGCCGTTGGTGGCAGCATCCGGTGTAGATTGGTTTTGAGAAGAAACCGAGTTGTCGGTCGATTGGCTGTTCGTAGTGGAGGAGCCCTCCGATGTGGTCCCGCTGCCTCCCTCTTGCTGGGTAGCCGGTTCCGGTGTACCTGTATTGCTGGAGCAGGCAACCAAGCTGCCTGACAGGAGCAATGCTACAGCTGCGATGGAAACCCATCTTTTGTTCATGCTCATTCTCCTTTCATTCTTGGTTCGTGACTCTCTCTCCGTCACACTCATATCGTAACGGCCAAAGATAATCATTCTGTGAGAAAAATAGGAAAAAAACATGACCAAATCATGAAAAAAGTATGACCAGCCCCTCGCATGCTCCCCCTGCCATCTCAGGTCGTATGGCGCGACGCCGTCACGGCCGGCAGCCAGACAGTAAACGTGCTTCCCTTGCCCGGCTCGCTCTCGACGCTGATTTTCCCGTCATGCAGCTCGACCAGCTCCTTGACGATGGCCAGCCCCAATCCCGTCCCCTTGTTCTTTTTGGAGCGACCGCGGTCCACTTTGAAGAACCGCTCCCAGATCCGCTGCAGATCGGCCCCGGAGATGCCGATCCCCGTATCCGTCACCTGTATCTTGACGTACGGCTCCTCCGCGACGGCGCGCAGGCAAATCTCTCCTTGCTCCGTAAACTTCACCGCATTTTTCACAAAATTTTTCAAAATCTGTGCGACCCGGTCCCGATCCGCGTAAATTTTCGGCAGGTCATCGGCCAACTCCAGCGAAATGTCAATGCCCTTTTCCCCGGCCTCGGCCCGGAACACGAATGCCACCTTGTTCATGACCTCCGCCACATCGACAGGGAACTTCGCCAGATTGACCTCGTTGTTTTCCAGCTTCATCAAGTCCATCAGGTCATCGACCAGCCGATTGACCTGCATCGTCTCGGAGTACATCACGGCGTAGTACTTTTGCCGCGCTTCTTCTTCCTCGACCAGACCATCCTGCAGCGCCTCCAGAAAGCCCTGCATGGCCGTCAGCGGGGTGCGCAGCTCATGGGACACATTGGCCAGAAAGTCATTGCGCACCTGCTCCAGATGGTGCCGCTCCTGTTCGACTCGCTCCAGCTTCTCTGCCATCGTATTGATCGTCTGCGCCAGGTCGCCGATTTCATCCACCGTATCGACACGGACCCGTTCGGCGTAGTTTCCCCTGCCGATCTCCGCCGCCGTCCGCTCGATCGTCCGCAGCGGGCGGGAGATGGACCACGACAAATAAGAGACCATCGCGGTCGAGAGCAGCACGCCAAAGAGCGTCGCCCACAAAATCGTCTCCCGCATCTGGCCAAAGGTGCGTTCGATCCCTTCGATCGGGGCATGCAGGATGATGCCTCCGTAGACGTGCTCGCCTTCTCCCCACGGCACGGAGACAGACAGCATCGGGTCTTCCAGTCCTTCGATCTGCAGCTCGGTCACGGCGCTATTGCCCTTCAGGACGTTATCGGCGATCGAGACCGCCACCGATTTGCCGGTGAACACCTCGTCTTTCATGGAGGTGGCGACGATCTTCCCTTCCTGGTTGAACAGCCAGATGCGCGTATCGAACGCTTCGTCCAGCGAGACCAGCTCATCCAGCAGCCGCTTGTTCACGCGGTCGTAGTTCTGGATCGCGGCATTCACCTTTTTGGCCATCCTCAGCATTTCTTCTTCTTTGGAATCGTAGATATATTCCCGCGCAAACAGCGAGATGAGCAGACCGGAAATCCCCAGCCCGACGAGCACGGTAGCCAAAAAGCTGAACAGCAGACGGCGGAAAATGCTTTTCGATGTGCGCAGCATCAGGCTTCCACCCCGAACTTGTAGCCGATCCCCCAGACGGTATGGATGCATTCGCAGGGGAGCTTGTCCAGCCGTTGCCGAATTTTTTTGATGTGGACGTCGATCGTGCGCACATCTCCAAAGTAGTCAAAGCCCCAGACCTGGTCCAACAGCTGTTCCCGGGAGAACACGCTGCCCGGCGATTTCGCCAGCTGTACCAAAAGGTCGAATTCCTTGGGGCGGAAGCTGATTTTCTCCCCGGCCGCCACCACCTCGCGCTTGTCGATGTCAATCGTCAGCTGATTGAAGACGAGCGGGGCCGGTACGGCGTCCTCCACCGCTTTTCCTTTGGGCTGCATCCGGCGCAAAACAGCTCGAATCCGCGCCACCAGCTCGCGCGGACTAAACGGTTTGGTCACGTAGTCATCTGCGCCCAGCTCCAGGCCGAGCACGCGATCGAATTCTTCATCTTTTGCCGTCAGCATGATGATCGGCGTGTCCCACTTCTTGCGGATTTCCCGACATGCCTCGAAGCCGTCCATCTGCGGCATCATGACATCGAGGATCACCATGTCCGGCGTTTCTTTTTCCAACAAGTCGATGGCTTGCTGTCCATCGCTCGCGACGACCAAATCTATTTGTTGTTTGGAAAAGTAGAGGCGAATAATTTCGCGTACATTCGGATCATCATCGGCTACCAGAACCTTCGTTTGTGCCAAAGCCAACAACCTCCCTTCGAAAGAAAGCCTTTTTCAAGGCTAGCTCACGGATGTGCGACCGCCAATCCGTGGATGGTGAAAGCACATGCTTGGCATCCAGGCTTTTTCCTATGGTAACACAGATACAGGGATTGTGGATGGATGGAAGGCCTAGCTGGCTGGAATTAGGAGGAAGGACACGAAGAGCCTACTCCCACGTTTCTTTTCTCCTGACGGCTCCTACTGCCTCCCAAATGTACAGCGAGCAGATGCTGCGCCACGGCGCCCACGCTTCACCGATGCGGCGAATTTCCTTTTCATCCGGCTTTTCCGTCAAGCCGTACACCATCTGGAGCCCGTTGCGCAGGCCGATATCCGCTGCCGGAAGCAGGTTGGGGCGGCCCATGCCGAACATCATCAGACACTCCACCGTCCATCTGCCGATGCCTCGAAGCGAGGTCATACAGGCGATGATCTCTTCGTCCTCCATCTGCCAGAGCCGCTCGAAATCGACCGTTCCGTTGACAATCGCACGAGCGTAGTCGATGATGTATTCCGCTTTGCGCTGACTGAACTGCAGTGGACGCAAATCCTCCGGCACCAGCCTGGCGACGGCCTCCTCCGTCGGGAAAGCCGTAAATATGCGGCCCTCCTCGTCTTCCAGCACGTCTCCGGCCAATTCCAGCAATCGCTCGGTCAAGGTCGCCGCGAACGCCAGATTGATCTGCTGCCCGATGATCGTCTTGACCATGGATTGAAACAGGTCCGAGTCCAGGAACGGGTGCAGCCCGCGAAATCTCTCCGACAAAATGGCCAGCGGCTGCTCTTGCCGCATATGCTCGTAAACGGGAATCAAGTCAAGATCGGCGCAAAACATGTGCCGGACCGTCTTTTCGAGAAGCCGTCGCTCCCCGTCGGAGAGTGCCGACGGCGTTTGCAGGCGGAGGAAAGGCTCCTCCCTTGTACCCGCGAACTGCAGGCTCACCAATACGGGACGTGTCCCCACCCGAAAGACGCGGCGAAGCATCCCCTCCTGCGCATTCACCAGCAGCTGCGGATCGGGATGGGTCTCCAGGCGGCGCAGCAGCCGTTCAAACGAATAGGGAGGAGTCAACAGGATGTCAGATGAATACACGGGCATCGCACCTTTCTTCACGATTTGCTTTCGCTTCACATTCTTCTACGATAGCACAAAACACCTCCGGATCTCATCCGAAGGTGCCTGCTGTGTTTTCACTATCTTGCTCTTTTATTCCCAGGTTACTTGGTGAACATTCCTTTGAGCACGAATTTCACGTTGGCCGGGCTCTCTGCCAGGCGGCGCATGAAGTAGCCGTACCAGTCGTTGCCGTACGGTACGTAGACGCGCATTTTGTAGCCTTCGCGGGCCAGCTCGATCTGGGACTGGTTGCGGATGCCGTACAGCATCTGGAATTCAAACTGGGTGCGCGGGATATTGTGCACCTTCACCAGCTTTTTCACATAATCGATGATGGCGTCGTCATGAGTGGCTACTGCTGCATAGCCGCCGTTGAGCAAGTGCTGCTTGATGACTTTTTTGTAGTTTTCGTCTACGTCCGGCTTGTTCGGGTACGCGACTTCCGGGGACTCCTTGTACGCCCCTTTTACCAGGCGAAAGTTGACCTTTTTGTCCTTGAAGCTCTCGATATCATCGGATGCCTTGTACAAATAAGCTTGGATGACGGTGCCGACGTTCGTGTACGTTTCCAGCAGCTCTTTCAAAATTTCCATGGTGACATGATTGTGCGCGTAGTCCTCCATGTCGATCCGCACGAAGATGCTGCCGTTTTCCTTGGCCGCATCGAGAATGCGGCGCATGTTGGACATGCACAGATCGCGGCTGATGTCGAGACCGAGCGAGGTCATTTTCAGCGACAGGTTGCAATCTACCCCGGACTGATGGATCGCTTCGATCGTCTTGATGCAGTAATCTGCCGATTCATTCGCCTCTTCCACGCTGAAGACGAATTCGCCCAAGTGGTCGAGCGTGCACGCGACGCCTTTTTGGTTCAATTCGCGGACGGCCTTGATCGCCTCTGCAATGGTTTCACCGGATACAAAGCGGCTCGCGCCAAAGCGCAGACCCCATTTTTTCGCAGCTTTGTTCAAGGTTTGGTTTTTGGATAAAAACAGGAAAAAATCCTTCATGGCTTGTTCCATCGTTGACAGTCTCCTCCTCAACGTACTCTGCATCATTCTTCCTAGCATGAACCGTGCCAAATTTCATGCCTGAAGAAAAAAAAGCGCAGCTTTCCATCGATACGCCAACAATAGCCCGATCTCACCAGGAAAACAGAGAGGCTCTCGCAACTATACTCGCACAGAAATTTTACATTTCTGTACAGAATGTGTTTATTCTTGTACACTTCTGATTAGAGCGATTCGCGTGCAACAAGAAAAGCGTTTTTCTTGTTAGTTTGGACAGGAAGTGATGATTTGAAACCGCTATTCTCGCTGGATATTCTTGTCGGTTCCCTGGCCGCTCCCGTCAATCCTGACGACATCAGCATACGTGCGGGCGAAAAGGAAGGTGTGTGGCACAGCCGCGATCAAAGGATCAAATCGCTGGCGGTCAAAGAAACGGCGTCGCTGGAAGAGATGACCAGGCTGCTCCGCTCTCGGCTTGACGGGCTCTCCCTTCCCGCTCTCGTCACGGTCGATGACAACGATGCCCCGACCGGCCTCATCACCCCCGCTCAGCTGCTCGACACGTATCTGACCTTGGTCCAAAATCAGTCCGTGCTGCTGCGCACGCTGATGGACACGATGAGCGAAGCCACGACGATCGTCGATTCCCGCAATGTCGTGCAGCACTGGAGCCCGGCTGCAGAAGCGATCTATAAAATCGATCGCGCCCAAGTCATCGGCACGCCTCTGGACGAGCATTTTGCCAGCGAGTCGATCCGTTTGCTGGACGCGTTGCGGCAAGGGACATCCGTGCAGCGCGTGTACCACATCCCCCGCCCGGACAGCCACGTCTTGATCAACGCCGCGCCGATCCGGCTGGACGGCGACATCATCGGGGCGATTTCCATCGAACAGGACATTACCGAGCTCGTCCGCCTCAACGAAGAGCTGGCCCATACCACTGCCCATCTGCACACGCTGCAACAGGAGATGAGCCGCTTCCAGGCGGCCGACGATCCGTTTTACGCGATCAAGGGACATACCTCTTCGATCCAATCCGCCATTGTGTCCGCCCAAAAGGTGGCGCAGACGGACGCGACCGTCTTGATTTACGGAGAGAGCGGCGTCGGCAAGGAGCTGTTTGCCAAGGCCATTCACCAGGCGAGCCGCAGGCGGGAAAAACCGTTCATCGCCATCAACTGCGGGGCGATTCCTGCCGCCCTGTTTGAAAGCGAGCTGTTCGGCTACCAGGGAGGCGCTTTTACCGGCGCAGAGAAAAAAGGAAAGCCCGGAAAGCTGGAGCTGGCTCACGGCGGCACGCTGTTTCTCGACGAAATCGGAGAGCTGCCGCTGGAGCTGCAGGTCAAGCTGCTGCGCGCCCTGCAGGAGAGGCAGTTTTACCGCATAGGAGGGACGAAGCCGATCACGGTCGACACCCGGATCGTCGCCGCCACCAACCGCCCTCTGGAGCAGATGGTGGCAGACGGCCGCTTCCGCGAAGACTTGTACTACCGGCTCAATGTGTTCTCCCTGGAAATTCCGCCGCTGCGCGAACGCCGCGAGGACCTGCCGGAGCTGGTGCAGATTTTCATCCAGGAGTATTCCGTCGCGCACGAACAGCCCGTTCCCCGCATCGCGCCGGAGGTCATGCAGGCGTTGTTCGACTACAGCTGGCCCGGGAACATCCGCCAGCTGCGCAACGTCATAGAACGAATGTCCATTTTGCAGGACAACGGCGTCATCTCGCCGGAGCATCTCCCCAAGGCGAACCGCTCCCGCCAGACGCCTGACGCGGTCAGCGCCTATCAGCCGTCCGTGCTGCCGCGTCCCGTCCCGCACCCGCTGTATGCCACCGGGCCCGCCCCCGAACTGACCGGCTCCGAACGGGAACGGATCGCAGCGGCGCTGGCGCGGACCTACGGCAACAAAAAGGCCGCCGCCGAGCTGCTCGGAATCTCGCGGGGGACGCTGTACAACAAAATGAAAAAATTCGGCCTAACCGGGGAGACGTTCAGATGGGAATAATTTCCTGGTCCGATGAGCAGTTCCAAGTCCATTACGCAGGGGAGACGATCACGGATGCCGCTGGATAAACGCGGCGGCTACTGCTTCTCGCGATTCTCCCAGTACGATTCCGGCAGCATTTTTCGCCCGAAGAAACGCTCCATCTCGGGAAGAATCCAGCGATCCAGCTGCTCCTGGCTCCCCGCTTCCACCAGCCGGTTCACTAGGATGTCGTGCCAGATGTAGTCCTCCGGCAAAAAAAATGTGGACGGGGTCGTCTGTGTAGTAGGCGTTGACTTTGCGCTCGGCCGAATGTCCGTACAGCGGATGCTCGCCATCAAACAAGATTCCCTTGATGCGGCATCCTTTTTTTGCTTTTCCACAAACTCCGGGAGCAGCTTTTCGTACATCGGCCCCCACATCGACAGCAGCACTTGTTCACGCGCTCTGCGGATCATGATGCGGCAAAACGACAGAACGTTTTCCTCTCCGCGAACCGTCGTGAGCGAGACTTCCGTTTTTGCCTCGCGCTTTTCCAGGGATCGCAGCTCTTCTCCCAGCTGGTTCCACGACTCCTCGAACGTGCGCTTCGCTTGTTCGAAAAACACATCGGCCGGCAGCGGCGAATAGCTCTTCGCACCGTCTCCCGTCTCCTCGAGCAAGGCGAGACCACGCTGGACGAGCGTCTCCAGCGTATCGTAGATTCGCGCCCGCGGTGTCCCGGATTCCTTGCTGATCTGATAGGCGTTGGACGTGCCCAGGCTGACCAGCGCCGTATACGCCTTGGCTTCGTATTGGTTAAATCCGAACAGTGGCAATTGCTCCCACAGCGTACTCACGTCGTTCCTCCCTCTGTCCCGGACAGGGACTGCTTTTTTCGGCATTACGGCAAATGGTTCATGACCGGCATCAAGGTGAACGGACTAAGAAAACAGAGGAAAAGCAACCCAAACCGTCCGTTTTTCCCAATAAAAAAATTGGCCCTCATCGAACCAATTCCTCAAGTGGTATAGTCATATTCGAATTTTTCTGCGCTCTTCGATTTGCCGCTGCAAGATATACTTGCGCAGGTTGTGGAAATGTCGCGCATTGATGCCTTTGATCGTACAGCCAAACAAATGGTGGGGATCTTCTATTCGCTCGTGTATGATCTTAAGCTCTGCCTTGATGACACCGTCCGGACGGTTGCGCCCGTACAGTTCTGCCGAGAAGATGATCGGCTGCTCCTCCGGTATGGATTTGTCTGACCGCAACGCGAGGCCGCCCAGACTCAGATTGACCAGATCGACCATCTGGCTGTGCACGGAAAACAGGGAGTCCGGCTCTTGGCTCGGGTACTGAATCCATCCCTTCAGCTCCATGTCAAACCGCGGGTAACGGCGTCTCTGCTCGCGGAATTCGACGGCAGTGGGCGAGTGAAACAGAAAGAGCCGGTTCTTTTCCTTGGCGACGACTACCGCCTCAAAATTGCTGATCGATTCGTAGTCGATCGTGAGCAGACACGGGAGCTGATCCCCTACCGTCACATCCACCTGGCCGGGAAAGACGGCTTCGATCAAATCTCCTTCTTCGTACGTAACATTGCCCTCGATCACTCGATTTCCTCTTTTAATTTGCAAAATGCTTTCCATCTGCGGTCTCCACCACTTCGCACAATATTTTACCGGGTTTTCAATTTCTTTACCTGGATGTTTTTCGCGGAAAATAAGGTATAATGGGAACATTGACAGATAGGAGGTTACAGTCCGATGAATCGTTATCAACTGGTAACATTGGCTTTGGCATTTTTAGTAACCGCCTGTCTCATCGGAGTTGGCATTTCCATCGGGGAAAAGAGTCCCCTTGGGATCCTTGGCTGTATCGTTGTTGCCTTCTCATTGATGGGATTTGGCTTTACGTACAAGCGCAAGCACATGCGCTAACCCCTTCTCCGTTACCTTCTCACAAGCAAGCTGTTCACGTAAAACAACAGGGACGGCAAGCCTTTCGCCTGCTTCAACAGTTGTTTTGCAATGGTGTATATATGTGGCTGGCACCGATTTACCTTGCGATCTGCCAAGTAAAAAGCAATGAGCCCGTCCACGATCATACGGTGAAACGAAGGATTTGGCAAGCGTCTGACGCTTGCCTTTGCTTGTTTGATGAAATACTGCATCCGGTCCGTTGCTTCCTGCTCCGAGTCGTAGTAACTGACGAAGTTCAAATCCCCGCCCAATCTATCTTCTTCCAGGTCGATCAAATAGTCGAGCAGGATATGCAGTCCGCACAGCCAGGGGAAGTACGCCTCGCTCACCACCCGGATCTCCTCCTCCGTCACGCCTGCTCGCGTCGCGAGACAGAACAGGGCGAAAATCCCGATCGTCGAACCAGTCACTGCGGCAAACTCCTGCCAGTACAGCTCTCCGTACGTTTCCTGATGCTGGTCCCACCACTGCAGCAGCTCTCTTTCTCGCAAGGCGGGAGCGATGTGCTTGTATACCTGCAGATCGCTGTACAATGTGGATAGCTCCACGACCTTGGACTGAATCCGCGCGTAGGCGGGCAATTGCGCCGCGTACCTTTGACAGGTCTGCACCAGTGCTGCCAAGTAGCCGCCGTCGTCCTTGTCCTCCCGATACAGGTAGTAGTCGCGCAGAGGCGCTCCCGGCGTGAGCGCGTCCTGCATCGAGACATGCAGCTGCCGAAAGTCTTGGGGATCCAGCGATGTGCTGCGATCGCACAGGTTGTCCAGATAGTCGCTGATGGTCTGATATGCCACGATCAGCGGGACGATCGTCTCTGCATAGGGAACCACCTGTGCCGCATATACCGATCCTCCCTGGCAATGGAATTTTTTGGTATGCATGCTGTCCAGCGCCTGTTTTCTCAGCTCCTGATTGGGAATTGTCTGCGCTCTGTGGTGCCAAGCCGCAAACTCCCGTTCCAGAACAGGTTGAACATGGCGATAGACACGATATAGCAGCTGCCATGGATTACGCAGTTCGCTCACTTGCTTCCCTCCCAACAACAACAATAGTGATATCTTACCACATTTGCTTGCTCGCACCAAAAGCAACTGCATGATTCCCCGTTTTGCTTATGATGAACAACGCAGCATCTTCGAGGCAGCCGTTCCGAGCATGCCCGCCACGAGGGGCCGTTGATGAAACCGGTTGACGCGGAAGAGGAAAACAGTCCCGCGGAACCAGAAGGTGCAAAATTTCCCAAAACGGCATCGACTATTATAGCATCCGCGTCTGGGAGGGCTTCTCTTTTTTGCTACGCTTCCTGATCTTTGACGATTTTCGTCCAGCCGTCGACCTGCTCGACCCTGCGCTCTTTCATCAGCTTGCCCAGCGCCCGCTTGAAGCTGGATTTGCTCATCTGGAATTTCTCCCGGATGATGTCCGCATCCGTCTGGTCGGTATACGGCATCGCTCCGTCGCGGTTGAGCAAATAACGGAGCAGCTTGTCCGCGTCTTCTCCGTACTGGATTTCCTTGCGCTCCCGCATGGAGCCGTTCAGCCGGCCATCCTCGCGCACGTAGCTGACGCGGCAGCTGACCGTCTGCCCAAGCCTCATCCGTTCTGTCATCTCATCGCGGTGAATGAACAGGATGTGTTCATCCTCCGTCAGCAAAAACGCCCCGGCTGCAATGACCTTGTAGACGGTCCCTTCCACGTTTTGGTTTTTCATGCCTGCGTCAGCCGGAACAGAAAAGCGGACCACTTCCTGCTCCGTGACCGGCTTCGCCAGCAGCCTGCCCTGCTTGTCCCGCTTCAGCGCCACCAGCACGCGATCACCCGGACGCGGCCACTCGTCTCTTAGCTTGGGCAAATCATCGATGAACAACAGCAGATGCTTTTGAATCCCGTTGTCCAGAAACACACCCATGCGCGAGGCCAGATCCACGACTTCCAGCCAGCCGTACTCCCCCATCCCGACATACGGCAAGTCCATCGTGGCCGTCAGCCGGTTTTCATGGTCGTGGTACAAAAACACCTCTACTTCCTCATCCAGATCCAACGGCCCGCGCGCCTCGTTTCTGTGCAAAAACACTTCCTCCTGGCCTGCGCGCAAAAAATAGCCGATCTCTGTTTTGCGGGACACCGTCATCGCCAGTGTCTCCCCTGCTTGCAAATGACTCGGTGCAGCTGTGTTCGTCCGCACTTGTTTTTTCTCCTTGTACATCGTTGCCAATTCCTCGCTCTCGTCCATTCATGCACACTAACTATACCCGGCAGGCAGGTGAAAATACCACAACTTTTTCCACTGCAGGACATTGGGAAAAGCGCAAAACAGGCAAGTCTCGTGCAAGTGGACATACACATGAGAGTAAGCGGATGGCTCATGCTTTGCGCCATTCTTCCATTTTCCTGACGTTGGGAGTGACCGTACGCGATGCTTCTGCTGCTAGAGCATATGTTTTTGGGGATCGTGCAAGGCCTGACCGAGTTCCTGCCCATTTCCAGCACAGGCCATCTCGTCTTGTTCCGCAAGCTGTTCGGCCTGCAGGAGGCCGGCTTGCTGTTCGATACCATGCTGCATCTGGGTACGCTCATCGCCGTCGTCATCGTCTTCTGGCCGCAGATTTGGCACATCCTGACCCACCCGTTCGGCAAGCTGACGCGACTGCTTGTCGTCGGGACGATCCCGACGGCGGCGATCGGTCTGGCTTTCGAAGACTATTTTGAAGAAATATCGCGAACAGGCGTCACCATCGGCTGGGAGTTTCTCGCTACCGGCGCCATCCTCTGGGGCGTGGAATCCTGGCGTCGGGGCAACCGCAGCTTCGAGCAGATTCGCTACACCGATGCGCTGCTCATCGGTACGCTGCAGGGCGCTGCCATCCTGCCGGCCATCTCCCGCTCCGGACTGACGATCGCCGGCTCCCTCATGCGCGGTATCGAACGGGCAGATGCCGCCCGCTTCTCGTTCTTGCTCTCCTTGCCTGCCATCCTGGGCGCCTGCTTGCTGCAATCCGCCAAGCTCGCCCAAGCTCCCGTAGAGACGTCCCTGCTTATCCCGATGATCGTCGGGACAATGTGCGCTGCGATCGCCGGCTACATCGCCATTCGCTGGATGCTCAAAATCATCAGCACCGGATCCATGAAGGGCTTTGCCATTTACGTCTGGATGCTCGGGGCCATCATCCTCGTCCTGCAATGGCTGGGCTGGTAGCAGTCACCGTCCGCCCATCAGAAAAACAAGAACCGGTCAGTTCTTTTGTGTATTAGGAAAGCCGGCTGCAGGGAGCCGGCTTTTCATTTGCTCTCTTCCTTGTCTGGATACCTGCTTGCCACAAGCTTCCCGACCAAAATCAATACCCCGTAAAACACGGCGGCCAGAAGAGACGTCCCCAGCCACGTCGCCGTCCCCAGAGCCAAATACAGCAGGGCGTGCGCGATCCAGATACCTGCCACCCACGCGAGGACGTTCATCTGATTGAAAAAGCTCATCAAACTGCGCAAATGCAACTGCACCTCCACCAATCCATCTACCTATGTTATAGCCGATGAATTCGTGTTTTATCCCCTTGCCCCCTCAGCCCGGATCGAGACAGGCGGATTTGACCGCAAACCCTGCCCGCTCCATGATTTCCGCCAGGACAGGCAGCGGCGTATGAGCCACTTCTGTGTACATTTTTTGCGTCCGCAAGGGAATCGCATGCGGAAATTCTTCCATTAAATACATCCTTGTCTTCCTTTAGTATACCTGGCATTTGCGCCCAACACATCCCCGGGCAAGAAGTGGATGAGTAGCCCGGCCGATTGTTTGGCATCGTAAAGAGGAAAACAGCGAAAAGGGGCGACCGGCATGTCCAAATGGAAAAGCGCAAAAAACCTGAATCAAAAAGGCCTGGCGGTAACGGGCTTGACCAGCAGCACAGCAGCAGACGATACGCATACAGAACAAAACCAGGGCTCGTCTCAAAAGCAGTCGAAACGGACGTCCCCGCATTCCTGAACCATTTCTGTCCGGGAAGGAAGCCGCTCTTCGGCTTCTTTTTTTGCTGTCCGCACATTTGCCTCTTGGCCGAACGAACAACGGGTCAAAATCTTTAAAGCGCTTTTCCTTGACTACGATGGCGGTACCTGCGCAAGCCAAAAAAGACGCGCACCGGCCTCAACTGTGAAGAGAAGACTGGTTTTTCCAATTATTATTTACAAAAAAACCATTGCAAAGCGCCTTTTTATGTCATATAATCTGACATAAATAAATTATGTGTTAGATATTCTAACACAAAAAGGAGTGGATTGAATGGAACCGACGCTAGAGCAACTCTCTACTGCCATTGATGCCACATGGGTCATGGTCTCCGCAATTCTGGTCATTCTCATGCAAGTAGGTTTTGCCCTCTTGGAAGCTGGATCGACTCGCATGAAAAACGCTGGTCACGTCGCTGGCAAGACCGTTCTCACTTTCGGGATCTGCTCAATCGCATTTTGGGCGTTGGGCTTTGGACTGACGTTTGGGGACGGCAACTCCTTCCTCGGACTGTCCGGATTCTTCTTCGATGGCAACTCCAAGGACTCTTTTTCCGCTTTTTCCGCAACGAATATTCCGATTTCGATTCTCTTCTTGTTCCAGCTCGCTTTTTGTGCGGTTTCCCTCGCGATTGCCTGGGGCGGTTTCGCAGAGCGTGCCAAGCTGTCAGTTTATTTCGTCTTCAGCGTATTGTTTACGGTTCTCATTTATCCCGTTGTCGGTCACTGGGTATGGGGCGGCGGTTGGCTGGCCCAACTCGGCATGCAAGACTTCGCCGGTTCGACGGTTGTCCATCTGCAGGGCGCTATCGTCGCACTGGTCGCGACTATTTTGCTCAAACCGCGTCTCGGTAAATACAACCGCGATGGCAGTTCGAACCTGATCCCTGGACACAACCAAGTGTACTCCGTCCTCGGCGTCCTCTTCCTGTGGGTAGGCTGGTTCGGCTTCAACGCAGGCTCTACACTGGGCAGCACTTCCGGATTCTTCGGCTACGTCGCAATGACGACCAACCTCGCGACAGCGGCCGGCGCAGTCGCTGCACTGGCGATCTCCTGGATCGTAATGGGGAAAGCGGACATTCCGAGCATGCTGAACGGGGTATTGGCCGCACTCGTGGCGATTACCGCCTCTTGCGCTTTCGTAGATCCGTGGGCCGCTATTTTGATCGGTGCCGTTTCCGGTATTTTGACCTTTTACTCCTCCATCTGGTTCGACCGCATCGGTATCGATGATCCAATCTTCGCCTTCTCCGTTCACGGTGTCGCCGGTATCTGGGGAACCTTGTCCACAGGGCTGTTCGCCACACCTGAGCTGGCTGAAAAAGTAGGCGTGGGCGGACCTGGATTGTTCTACGGCGGCGGTTTCCACCAGCTGGGCGTGCAAGCACTCGGCCTGGCAGGCGCGATCGTCTACGTATCCGTCGTCTCCTTCATCATCCTGTCTGTCCTGAAAGCAACGATCGGTCTTCGCGTAACCGAAGAAGAAGAGGTGGTTGGTCTTGACCTTAGCGAACACGGAGGATACGGCTATCCCGAACTTCTCCAATCCGAACGCGTGCAACCCGCTGCAACCGCCAAAACGAGTGCCTCTCACACTCTCACCTGAGCAGTTGGACAGAATCAGCAGCGCCGAGTCGTTCCGTGAGCTGTTCTCCATCCGGCAGGAGCTGCTGGATACGACTCCTCTCCGAACGTTGAATCGCGCAGGCGAGCTGGCACACTTTGCCATCGTCGTCAATCTGATACACGACAAAATCATTCGCCAAAGCGTACTTCTCGCTGTCAGTGAACTGGCAAAAAGGGGCGTGGGAACACCCCCCGTCCCTTTTGCCTTTCTCCAGTTTGGCAGCGGCGGGCGCTCTGAACAGGCACTCATCAGCGATCAGGACAACGGTCTGGTCTACAAGCTACCCGATCATCTGGATGAGGCCGAGATAGAGAAAGCGCACAGCTATTTCCACCTGTTGGGGGCGACGATCGTACAGGGCCTGGAGGTGGCTGGATATCCGCCCTGCCAGGGCAATGTGACTTGCGTCTCCCAGAAATGGCGCGGCAGCATCGAGCAATGGATCGAACGGCTGGACGGCTGGGCCTCTCACCCCATCTGGGAAAATGCCCGTTATTTGCTGCTCGCCTACGACGCCCGCGTGCTTTGGGGCGAATCGGCCATTTTCCAACCTGTCCGGGAGCATTTCCGCGCGATGCTGGCGAACAACGCCTTTCTGATGAGCCGACTCGTCAGCAACACCTTGCACTACCGAGTGCCGCTCGGGTTGTTTGGCCGGATCCTGCCGGAGGTCAACGGCCGGTTCCGGGGAGCCATCAATTTGAAATACGGTGTCTATCTGCCCATCGTCAATTGCGTTCGCCACTTTGCCCTCTGCAACGGCATCTTCAGCAGCTCGACTGTTGAACGGCTGGCTGAACTGCGCGAGCGGGGCATCTGGGAGAAAAGCTTTTGCGACGAGGTAGAAAGCCACTTCCGGCAATTGCTCGGACTGCGTCTCATTGCTCCACTCCATTGGGAGGACGGACAATACACCAGCAACAGCTACATCAAACTCAGGGAACTGTCGCCTGATACGACCGTCATGGCGCGTACTGCGATGAAGCTCGCCATACGGCTGCAGCGGATGACTGCAAAGCTCCCATCCGTCAACGAGGGGTAGGAGGGAAGATTCTTGGCAAAATGGGATCTGTTAGGACGTCTCTGGCATTTAAACCGCGATACAGCCAGTGTCGAGGGAGATTGGAACATCGGACGCAACGAAGGCGACAAACAGCACCTGGCCTATCTCCGATCTCTGAACAAGGACCGCAGCCAGGCGGAATCAGGAGCCGACATGCCGCTTGCGGATCTCGAGGTCGTCGTCGTCGATCTGGAGACGACCGGTTTTTACCCCGACCACGGTGATGCGATCATCTCTATCGGAGCCGTTGCCATGAAAGGGGAACATCTGCTGCTGGGGGATTCCTTTTACACGCTGGTCAACCCGGGACGCTCCATTCCTCCTCATGTCAGCTCCTTGACCGGAATATCGAATGAGATGGTCGCCACTGCTCCCGACCTGCTGCTGGCTATGTCCCGCTTCTTCCGATTTGTCGGCGATCGTCCGCTGGTCGCCCACCACTCCCGCCACGAACGCGAATTTTTTCGGGCAGGCTTGTGGAAGACCAGTCGTCGCCCGCTGAAGCATCGGATGCTGGATACGATGCTATTGATCCGCTTGCTGAGCAATCCGATCGGCAACGGCTCATTGGACGCCCTGTGCGCCCAGCACGACATCCCGATCTCTCGGCGCCATCACGCCTACTGCGATGCAGTGGCAGCGGGGACGCTGTGGGGGAAATACTTGTTCAAAGCCCAGGCCGCAGGCTACACCAATCTGCGGCAAGTGTACGAGGCCCTGCGGTAATGGTCGATCAGACTGTTTACACTACCATTCGAAAACGAGGGAATGTCATGGTTCACATCCGAGATACACAAAAGGGCGATTTGCCCGCTATGCTGGCCATTTACAACCAGGCGGTCCGGACGCTTGTCGCCACCTTTGACCTGGAAGAGCAGAGTCTCAAGCAGCGCGAAATCTGGTATGACAAGCACGGCGGGCGCTATCCCCTGATCGTCGCCGAGGACGACAGCGGAGTCATCGGCTACTGCTGCCTCTCCCCCTTTCGCGAGAAACCAGCCTATGACAATACGGCTGAACTGTCCATCTACATCGCGGAAAACCAGCGTGGAAAAAACGTTGGCTCCGCGTTGATGGCCGAGATCCAGAAGCGTGCGCGCGAGCAGGGGTATCACGCCGTCATGAGCGGGATTACAGGGGGCAATGAGGCCAGTGTCCGGCTCCATGAGAAATTCGGGTTCTTCCTCGTCGGGAGGCTGCGCGAGGTCGGCTACAAATTCGGGGAATGGCATGACGTCCATTTCTATGAATGGATGGTGGGCGATGCAGAAAACTCGTAAAAAAAGAAAGAAAGAATCCGTCCCGCACATTCGCAGGACGGATTTTTGTATTCAGTCTCACTCCGCCGAAGCCGCGTCGATCACCTGGCCCCTCGTCATTTGCAGCAGTTGCTCGTACGTCACAGGCAGCAGCGATTCCGCGATGCCTGCGGCGGCTCGTCGACATGGTCATGCCTCCACTCTTGGAACTCAAAACGGGTCGCCCTCGGATCCTCCTGATTTTTTCCATCCTGCTGCGGCGTGCTTCGGCGGGTCTGGACGGGACGCTTCGCCGTCCGCGCCACATGAGCGAACAGCGGCTCGCCCCATGTATGTACACTCGTTGTCAGCGGCTCGTTGCGCATCGCTTTGACTGGATGGCGGAATATGCTCTCCAGTCTCCCTACCCGTTTCACGAACATCTCTGCCTCTTTCGGTGGCCTCTATCCTTTGATAAACGAATTGCGCACCCGGCTCCAGAATGTCAGCCGCTTGTAGCGGGCAAACTTCACTTTTTCCTGGCCCACCCGACAAGAGATAGAGCGAACATCCTCCCAGATGGCCTGCTCGCGGTCCATTCCGATCATAATCTGCGGATTCATGACGATCAGCTCCACCTCATGATGCCTCGGCAAGACCAGCGAGCTGTTGATCGTCCGGTACGCCTGGTTGTTGATGGACGCGATCTCCGAGAGCTGAATCGCCTCGATCGACGGATGCACGATGGCTCCATCCACCGCCTTGTTGTAAGCCGTGCTGCCTGATGGAGACGATACGATCAAGCCATCTCCGCGAAATGTCTCCAGCTCGTCGCCGTTGATGTAGACGCATGTCACCAGTGTCGACAAGGAGGCATTGCGCAAGACCAGCTCGTTTAACGCCCACTTGTGGTAGACCTTCCCGTCTCGCGTCGTAATGCGGCACGCCACCGTCGGGTACTCCACGATGGCAGGCTGGTTCTGCTGCAGCCGCTCTACGAATTCATCCAGCTCTTCCGGCCGCCAGTCGGCGTAAAATCCCAAATGCCCGGTGTGAATCCCCACGTAGGACGGCTCGATGCCGTACTGGTGGACCGCCTCCAGCAGCGTTCCGTCTCCGCCGATCGAGAGCACCAGGTCCGGATGATCGCCCGGTCCGTCCACAAACCGGCAGCGGCTTCCCATCGCCTGCAGCTTATCCTTCAAGAGCTGCTCTACTTCCCTCGTATAGTCGTCATTTCGCAGTACAGTCGCAATCTTCATGCTGATCTGCCCTCACTTTTATCTTCACAAGCGCGCCAAAATCGCTTCTCTTTTTTCTCACTATACCATAGGAGATTGTCAGATGCATGGAAACTCCCTGTCCTACCATCTGTCTTCCCGAAAAGCCTTGCAGCGAAACTCCTCGAGCCGCCTGTGCGTGGCCGGGGACAGGTCGTCGGGCAGCTGATCCCATGGAAAAAACTGCATCTCTGCCACCTCTCCGTCATCGCGGGCCCGCTTCCGGTCAATCCTTCCCCCTGTGGCGTGAAAGAGCGCGATGTGGTCGCGCTTGCCTTCCCTCTCGCTGTAAAACAGGTGGCACAGCTTGATTTCCTCTGCCAAAAGGCCGCATTCCTCCTGCAGCTCTCTGCGCGCCGCTGCAGCAAACGACTCTCCCCTGCTCACGCCGCCCCCGGGCAAATACCATCCTCTTACATACGTATGGCGGATGAGCAGCACCCCTTTTTGCTTATCCGTCACGATCACTCTGACTCCCAGGGTGACTGGCTTGCGAACCTTCCAATACCATCTTTGCAGAGTGTGGTACCATGCCATGCTTGCTTTCACCTCTCCCGTATCCGCCTCCTGTGCTGCCGGGCTTCCCTTCGTGCAGTTGTCCCATATTTGGCCAAGCCTTGGCCCGCAGCGGGCGCGAATACTCGCTTTCTCTCTATGGTACGAAGTCTCGTTGCATTGTGCTTGTGCGATCATCCTTACCACTTTTCTGCAATCTTTCTTTTCCCTGCCGGCGTATGAAAAAATGGGCGAGGCCTGCATCAGGCCCACCTCCTACGTCAGGCGATTCTCCAGTTCTTTGATGATGGCTTCCGCCTTGTGCACCCAGCGCGCGTCCACCTCTGCATCCTTGTCCAGCGGCTCCTGAAACTGGTTCATCGCGGAGGAAGCAAGCGGTTCGTAATAGCCGATGTCCTGCTCCACGCCTGTCTGGTAGACATGCTTGAGCACAAAAGGCGTCCCCAACTCAATCCACGCATCTGCGCTGTCCAATTCGCCCTGCAGCACTTTGACTGGCAAACGCAGGTACACCATGTTCTGCTCATCCAGCGCTCGGTCAAAGTAGCCCTGCTCGTAATCCCAATTCGCCAGGGTAAAGTACGGCTGCAGCGCTTCACGAAAATAGCCGAAGGTCCCTTTGGTGCCCGGCAAGCTGCTTTGTATCGGTCTCATCGCCCATCACTGCCTTTCCAGATTCTGATTGTAGTGTGCGACAAAGCGGCCGGTTGTACTCACAGGTTGCATGTGATCAGACAAAAAACAGCAAGTCTCTGGAACCGTGAAGGTTGGGCAGAGACTTGCTGTTCCGCTTGTTTGGATTAGAGCAAAGCGATCGTGAGCAGCGTGAACAGAGCCAGCGGGATGATCTTGCGTCCCTTTCGGCACGGGCGGCGTCTTCTTTTGGGAGGAATGACGACGGCTGCTTGCGGTCCCACGGGCGGCGGCGGTGGCGGAAAGAAAGGAATGCACGGAATCGGCGGCGGAAACGGCGGAAATGGCGGGAACGGAGAGACATACGGATGCTGGCCGCCAAACGGACTCACTTGCGTCGGATAGTTTTTATCCGCGTACGGGCTGACCTGACTGAACGGCGCATTCTCATCGTGATAGGGACTGACCTGGCTGAACGGCGCACTCTCACTGTGATAGGGACTGACCTGACCGAACGGCGCATTCTCATTGTAATAGGGACTGAACGGATATCCAGGCGCGCTGCTGCTGCCGAAGGGGCTGAACTGTCCATACGGATTGCTGCTGCCAAACGGCCCGAAGCCCTGGAACGGACCCCCTCCCGGAAACGAGCCTACATCCCCGTATGGGCTGAAACCGCCGTACGGATTCCACCCGGGATAGCCTCCTCCCCAGCCTCCGCCATAAGGCTGGCGGCTGGCGACCTCCTCTACCTCGAAATCATCTATCTCTGCATCAGGATCGTCGACTTCGACATACACGTTCTGGTTGTCGTAGTCGACGATCACACCTTCAAATATTTGTCCGTCGATCGCTTCAATGCGCACTTTTTTCTCCAGATGATCCCGGACGACATTGTGTACATTATGGCGTATATCCTTGATCAGGCTGACTGTCTGAACGTCGACCTGATAAAGGTTTTTCTCCTCCTCAGACTGCATGGAAACTCCTCCCCTTCTGGTGTTTCTTTATTACCATATACAGGAGCCCATGGGGAGGTGTACCGTTTTCCGGGAGTGACTAGCCCATTTTCTCAAATATCCACTGCAAACGGGATCAAGAGAGGAAGCGGCTGGGCAGGAAAGGCTCGAGCTGCTCGGTCTGTCCGCTTTCGAGGTAGTCAGCCATGCGCTTGGCTGTGACCGGCGACAGCAAGATTCCGTTGCGGAAATGCCCGCCGGCCAGCGAGAGTCCTTCCCAGCCAGGAACGGGGCCGAGCAGCGGCTTGCCGTCGGCGGTCGCCGGGCGCAGTCCTCCCCATGCCTCCAGGAACGCGGCCGCATGCAAGACCGGCACATAGGGCATGACCCCTTGCAGGATGCTGGCCAGTCCAGCCAGGGTGACTTCGCGCTGGAAGCCGCTCTCGTCCTCTGTCGCGCCGAGGACGATCTTGCCGTCCTTTTTCGGCGTAATGTAGCCGGAGGTGCCGAAGATGACAGTTCGCAGAGGGATGCCTGCGGAGGAGACCGCCGCAATTTGTCCGCGCACCGGCCGGACCGGAATGGCCAGATCGAGCATCTTCAACATGATGCCCGCCCATGCTCCGGAAGCGATCATGGTATGTCCCGCCCGGATCGGACCGGAGGAAGTCTCGACGCCGACGACGCGCCCCCCTTCTACAGTGATCCCGCTAACGACGCAGCCAGACAGCAGCGTGACCCCCTGCACCCGGCAGGCTGTTACGAGGGTGCGCAACAGCAGCCGATTGTTGATGTGCCCTTCCCCTGGGGAATAAATGCCTGCCGCCACTTGTTCGGTCAGCAGCGGCTCGACTTCCCGCAGCTCCCGTCCGTTCAGCCAGTGCACATCGTGGCCGGCTTCCTTTTGCCAGTGATACTTGGCTTGCAACGCCTCGCACTCCTGCTCGTTCAGGGCGACGGTGACGAGCCCCTCCAGGCTCAGCTGGACGTCTCCCGCCGTGCACGCTTCCAGTTCCTGCGCCCATTGCGGATACAAGCGCAGCGAATCCATGCCGAGATCCACCATCGGTCCCGGGGATGCGAATTCTTTTAGAGGGGCCAGCATCCCGGCCGCAGCCGAGGACGCCTGTCCGCCCCACTCTCCCTGCTCGACCAGCGTGACGGAAATCCCCCGTCGCGACAGCTCATACGCCAAGCTCAGTCCAATGATTCCTCCGCCTACAACCAGACAATCACTCATTGTTTTCTCTCCCTCTTTCTCCCTCTCCGGATGCCAAAAGTGGGTCGCCCAACTGAAAAAAGCCCGCCGATTCCTTCGCAGGAAAAGGCGGGCTCATACGCATGCGGCAAGAACAAAAGCGCTGTTCGCTCGCAACCATATCCCTGCGCCGGCATGATCCGGATCAGGTGCAATGGGTCAATGGTCATCGCTGCCATCCTCTCAGCCCCGCATGAAGGACTCCCCAAGTTGCTTTCTCGTTATGTCATTTTCACTGACAAGTATAGTCCTCGTTCCGATAGTCTGGCAAGTAAAAAAATAAACCAGGGATTAGTCCTCATCCTTTACGTCGTAGCTTTCCGGAACCGTCTCGTGGCGGGCTGCTTCTTCCCACTCCAGCAACCTGCGCATCTCCTCCAGGTGGTGCTTGAATTGATGCTTGTTGATGATGTACTCGTTGCCATCGTGCACCGCCCGGACCCGTCCTTCCTTGATCTTTTCCAGGATGAACGTGACTGGCAGCTCCAAATATTCCGCCGTCTCGGAAACGGTCAAATACGTCTTGTTCTCTTTCAATCTAGCCTCCAATTCCGCTTTCTGCCGTTCGTAGCCGGGTTTGCCCAGCAAGGCAAACATATTCGTTTTGTAGGCTTCCACTCCCGGCTGGTCAAACGGATTGACGCCCAATAAATAGCCGCTGATTCCGCACGCTTTTTCAAAAAAGTAGATCAGCCCGCCCAAATAGTAAGCCGTCGACTGCGGGATTTCCACCAGCAGGTTCGGAACGCCTCCATCCACATGGGCCAATACTGTCCCTTCGAAAGCCTTTTTATTGACAAAGCCCATCTGCTTGCCCGTCAGGAAGTTCAATCCATCCACATCGGCGGGATCTTCCTGCACGGTCACGTCCACAGACGGCGTTCTCACCGAAATGACGGTCTCAAACAACTGCCGCATGCCATCCTGTATGTACTGACCCATCGAGTGCAGATCGGTCGAAAACTCGGCAGAGGCAGGAAAGATTCCTTTGCCGTCCTTGCCCTCCGATTCGCCGAAAAGCTGCTTCCACCACTCGGAGAAGTAGCGGAATTGCGGCTCATAGCTGACCAGGAGCTCGACCGTCTTGCCTTTTCGGTACAAGACGTTGCGGATTGCCGCGTACTGGTAGCACTCGTTTTCCTCCAAATCCTGCTGCCGGTACCTCTCGCGGGCATCGGCTGCTCCCTGCATGAGCGCATCCAGATCCGCCCCGCTCACGGCAATCGGCAGCAATCCCACGGCCGTGAGCACCGAGTACCTCCCGCCGATGTCGTCCGGAATGACGAAGCTCTCATACCCTTCTTCATCCGCGAGTTTTTTCAGCGCTCCCCGCGCCCGATCTGTCGTGATGTAGATGCGTTTCTTCGCCTTTTCCCGCCCGTATTTGCGGACAAGCCAATCCCGGAAAAGACGGAAGGCAATCGCAGGCTCGGTAGTCGTCCCTGATTTGGAAATGACGTTGATCGACACTTCCTTGCCATCCAGGACGTCCATCAAGTGCGAAATGTAGACGGGACTGATGTTGTTGCCGACGAAATAAATTTCCGGAGCGCGCCGCTTGGATTTGGGCAGCAAATTGTAGAAGCTGTGTCCCAAAATGTCCAGTACGGCTTTTGCCCCCAAGTATGAACCACCGATTCCAATCACCAAAAGCACATCTGAATCAGACTGAATACGTGCTGCCGCCATCCGAATCCGCTGGTATTCGGTGCGGTCGTACTGTTCGGGCAGGTCTACCCACCCGAGAAATTCTTTGCCTGGTCCTGTTTTTCTGTGCAGCATCTCATGCGCTTGTCCAATCACCGGAGCGAGCAGCTCCCATTCGTGTGGCCTGACAAAAGCAAGAGCATTGGAGTAATCAAAACGGATCGCTTGGTTCATGGCTCCCCTCCCAGGAACGTCATCTCACCCTTATCTTATCACGTCAAAACGGCGGAAAGTGCAATCCATCAAAACTTAGCAAAATGTGACATAAACGGGAATCTTTCGGCACGAAACGCCATGCTGCGCTGCGAACAGACGCGAAAAAAGAGGCCTTTCCTTCGACAGGAACGGCTGTCGCGACGGCCCCTTTTTCATGATCGCGGCGCTTTGGAGACAATCGCCCGGATCTCATCCACTGTTGCCTGGTCCAAATCGGCCTCGGAAGCAGGCAGGATGCCCAGCAGATGGTCCGGCTTGCGGACGCCCACGATGGCGCTGGTCAAGGCTGGATGAGCGAGCACGTAGGCCACGGCGAGCTGCGCTACGGTGAGCTCCAGCCGGGCAGCGATTGTTTTCAATCTTTCGACCCGGTCGACGTTTCGCTTCAGCGCGTCTCCCGTATAGGCCTTGTGACGGGAGCGCCAGTCCGTTTCCGCGAACGTGGTGTCGTGCGTGTAGTTCCCTGACAACAGGCCGGAAGCGAGCGGGCTGTACGCGACTACGCCGATGCCGCGCTCCAGGCAAAAGGGAAGGAGCTCCCTCTCCGCCTGGGGCACCAGGATGGAATACGGCGGCTGTAGCGAGTCCACATGCCGGACGGACAGCGATTGTTCGATGAGCGGGACGGTGTAATTGCAAAGTCCGATATAGCGGACCTTTCCGTCCCGGACGAGCTGTTCCATCGCCCGCATCGTTTCGTCCGCAGGCGCATGGGCGTCCGTATCCGGATAGTGCATTTGGTACAAATCGATGGTATCGGTGCCCAGCCGGCGAAGCGAGGCTTCCGCTTCCCGCATGATGGAGTCGTACGTGCCGTTCTTGATCAGCTCTTCGGAATGACCCAGACCATATACGGGAGCGTCTTGATCGCCTGCCGCCGCTGTCCCGCCCTTCGCAGACTTCTGCGGACGGCTCGCCTGCCACAGCAAAGAACATGCACCTGCCCGGGACTGTCCGCAGGTGCATGTTCACGTTGGAAACGGATCGGTCATCAGCTTCAAAAGGAAAAACAGCACAATTCCCGCACCCGCTACCGTCCACCATACAGGCTTGCTGTCCGCTTTGCCTGTCTTGTAAATGCCGATCAGCTTCCAGGTGCCCACGGCCACACAGAGGAGACTGATCAGGAGCAGGATTGTCCCCATGATCTCCCTCCTTTCCCTCTCCTAGCTATATGGGAGGGAGCGAAAAAAAATCACTTTTTTGGCACATCCTTTTTGCCCAATCGGCTCAAAACCGCGCGTCCGCGCTGCTTGATGGATTCGTCCCTGACGCTGAGCGCACGCTTTTTCATCATGCCGTTTTTGGACGTATCCGGCCGGCCGCTTTGCCGTTCCTCCCGCATCAGCTGAACTTCCCTTGGCCTTTTTTGTCGTATTCATCGAGCAGCTCGGCAAAGCTTTTGTTCTTTTCCCGCTCTTCCTGCTCGCGTCGCTTTTTCTCCACTGCTTCCCGCGCCTGCCGCTCGCTTTGTGCCTTCATGTCTTTTTCCAGCTGCTTTAATTTGCCAAGCGCAGTTTCATTCAGCATTTCTTTCAGGCTCAGCCCACTTTTTGCCTCCGCAGCCGCCGCGGTCTCATGCGACGGACGCTGTGGCTTGCGCTGCTGCTTTTTCGCCATCTGTTTCCATTCCTTTCCCGATCCTTATAATGCCCTCATTCAATGTCCGGCGGATGGTCATACTATCTCCATCCAACATCAAAGAGGAGGTGCTGACATGGTCCGAAACAAGGCAAAAGACTTTGGAAAAACCGCAGAAATCCGCGGGCCCAAAGCCCAGTCCGAAGCTGTCCGGTCTGACGGCTCCATGAATAGTGAACCACAAGAGCGGTTAAAAGAAAACCGTTGAACCCGCAAAAAGACGAAACCGCCGCTCCTGCGCGACCCGGCGGTTTTTCCTGATGGGCTGGGCGCACAGGTATAAGGAGGATGCGCTTGAAGCATTTTAAAACGAGGGAAGCCTGCCCACAAAGGAGGTCCTATGGATGGACAAGGACAAACGGGAAACGAAGGAAACGGACGATATCGCCATCGACGGCACCCTGCCTCATCAAATCAGCGCGCCGGATTATAAAAACTCGACCCGCTCGATTCAAAAGCCGTTCGTCAATGAATTCGGCGTCGTGATCGGGGACAGTCTGTACGATTCGCAGGAGTCTCCCTTGAACAACTGGAGCACCGAGACCGATCCCTCCATCATGGCCGGGGATCAATGGGTGCATCCGACCAACGACATCGGCTGGAACACGTACGAAAACAGAGAGCTGCTGGAAGACGAGCAACCGAGCAAAGAGCGCTTTATGCACCCTACCCATGATGTCAGCAAAGGCAAGGATTAGCGTTTTTCGCCATCGTAGAAGCCCATTCGGCCCGCCTCATCGCCGGATGGGCTATTCGTTTGTGGTACAATGGGCGGTAATGAGAGGAGTGGAATCCTCGCCTGGAAGACTAGGCTTGCGATTGCTCTACCGGCATACCCGGCAAGAAACTTTTCCCGGGGATCGTCGTAATAGATCAATGACTGCCTTCACGTATGGGAGGAACCTTGAATGAAGAAAAGCCGTTCGGTCCTCTTGGCCATCGGTGCCTTTTTACTGACCAACCTGAAATGGCTGCTGGGAATCTTGAAGTTTTCCAAATTCGGTACGACCTTGCTCTCCATGGTCATCAGCCTGTGGGCTTACGCTGTCTTTTACGGATGGAAATTCGCCCTTGCACTCGTCTATCTGATCTTTGTCCATGAGATGGGGCACGTGATTGCTGCCAAAAGAAAAGGGATCGCCACGTCGCCGGCCGTCTTCATCCCGTTTGCCGGCGCGTTTATCTCCATGAAGGACACGCCCAGGGACGCCAGCACGGAGGCCTATCTCGCCTACGGCGGCCCGCTTGCCGGGATGATCGCCTTTCTGCCCGCGCTGCCGCTCTACTGGTGGTCGCATGATCCCTTCTGGGCGTTGGTGATTTACCTCGGCGCGCTGCTCAACCTGTTCAACCTGCTGCCTGTCTCTCCGCTGGACGGGGGACGCATCGTCTCGGTTCTGTCGACCAAGATCTGGTTCATCGGCTTGGTGGGCCTGGGCGCGATGCTGTTCGCCAATCCGGGGCCCATCATGGTGTTCATTTTCATCATCGGCCTGATTACCTGGTGGAACCGCATGCGCGAGGGCTATCAGCATCAAGTGCTCGCGCATGAACGGGGGCACCTGAATGACTTTTTGCAGGAGATCGGACAGTGGCCGCAGCTCGAATCGTCGTGGAACAAGCGCGTGCAGCTGAACGAGGAGATCAACCGCCTGGAGAAGGCGGAGCCGGCAAAAGGCTTTCTCGTCCCCTTTTTGCAGGATGAAAAGCGCTTCAAGCGCGACCGCCTGCGCATCGACAAGGTGTACCTGCACCGGAAGTGGGAGCTGTTCAAACAGTGGGAGCGCGAGCCGTTCTCCTTTCTCGATGGCGATCCCTTCCAGCCCGCTCCATCGGCGGTATTGGCCGAGGCCGAGCAAAAAGCGCGGCAGCGGCTGGCGGAGGTCGACGAACACATGCAGCAACTGACAACCTATTACACGGCTCCCGCCTCCACCAAATGGAAGGTGCTCATCGCCTATCTCGGCCTTGCCGCCGTGCTGTCCGGCTTCTTCGTGTACGGGCAGCACTTGCTGGGCCGCTGAGCCGATCCGCTCACAAACGTCCGGCCTCTCGCGACCGGACGTTAGACCACCTATGACCTGCTCCGGGCGCAAAATCGTGCGCTACGGTTATCTGACCGACGCTCTTCTCGGGCAACAGGGCATCAGCGCCCGCTACGGAGGTTTATCGGCTTTGTCGGCAACAGGCAAAGCCTGTAAAATAGAAAGTGTACTTTCATAAAATTCCAGAGAGGATGACTATTTACTTGGATAGCGTTCCGATAGTGCTCAACCTGCTGCTTGTCGTACTTCTTGTATCTCTGAACGGCTTTTTCGTCGCCGCAGAGTTTGCCCTCGTCAAAGTCCGGCAAACTCGCCTGACGCAGATGGTCAATGAAGGAAACAAACGAGCCGCCTTTGCCCAAAAAATAACTCAAAAGCTGGATGCTTACATGTCTGCTTGTCAAGTCGGGATTACACTGGCATCACTGGGTCTGGGGTGGGTCGGGGAACCGGCCATTGCCCACATGATCGTGGAACCGCTCTTGGGCGCGACTGGACTTCCTGAATACGCGGTCTCTGCCATTTCGTTCGGTGTAGCATTTGCGATCATCACGTTCTTGCACATCGTCCTGGGTGAACTGGCGCCAAAATCACTGGCTATTCAGAAAGCGGAAGCGACTTCGCTGTGGGTTGCTGCACCATTAATGTTCTTTTATAAATTGTTCTATCCGGCTATCTGGTTTTTGAACGGAACGGCCAACGCGCTGATGAAACGACTGGGATTGGACCCAGTCTCGGAGCATGAAGCCGCGCATACGGAAGAAGAAATCCGCATTCTGGTGAACCAGAGCCACCAGAGCGGCCACATCGACCAGACGGAGCTTGCGCTGGTGGAGCACGTATTTGACTTTTCCGAAACCTCGGCACGGGAGACGATGATCCCGCGCATCGACATGGTTTGCCTATATACCTCGAATACGTTTGAAGAAACCCTGGAGATCATCCGCACCCAGCGGCACACCCGTTTTCCTGTAGCGGACGAAGACAAGGACAACATCATCGGGTTTGTCCACGCCACCGACTTTTACCTTTCCGCCCTGCAAGACGGACATGCCGATCTGAATAGGCTGCTGCGTCCGGTGCTGACCGTGCCGGAGACGATGGAGATCAGCACCGTCCTGCGCCTGATGCAGAAAAAACGCTCGCAGATGGCTATCGTCATCGACGAGTACGGCGGTACGGCCGGCCTCGTGACGATGGAAGACATCCTGGAGGAAATCGTCGGCGATATTCAGGACGAATTTGACGAAGAGCGCCCGGAAATCGAAAAGGTGGAAAACGACCTCTCCGTTTCCGGTATGCTGACCCTCGCCGATCTGAACGATCATCTACCCTTTGATCTTGATTCGGAGGATGTGGACACGATCGGGGGCTGGCTGTACAGCCAGCTGGAAGAAGATATTGCCGTCGGCGCCTCCGTCGAATGGGAGAACTACCTGTTCACCGTCAAGCAGATGGACAATCACCGCGTGACCCGCGTCTTGATCAAGGCTCTGCCTCCAAAGAAACCCGAAGCCTCCGAAGAGCTGCAGACGGTCTCCTGACCGATAATCAAACGATAGCGCCCCCTCCCAGCCGCTCAGGCTTCGGGAGGGGGCGTTTTTAGGTTGCGTCAGACGACCTCAAACACAGCTGCGAAAACGACCAGCAGCCAATTTTTTCCCATTGCCATGCTCTCCCCTCTGTACCCGCATCATTCCCTGCACGCCTCGGCGACGAGTCCTCCGCTGCGCAAAAAAAGCCCTGGTCGAATACCATCTCGATATTCTCCCGGGCTTTTGTCCCACCGTGACACGGCCTTGCCGTGGGTTTTCTCTCGGACCAGACCGGAGGTCGATTTCCTAGAAAAAGGACAGCCCGATGGCGAAAATGACTCCGGATACCAGCAGCGTAGTCACACAATAGCCCATGATAGATCGTCATAATCTTTGGGCAACGCAAAGTCCAGCTGCTGCGTGATGGCGATCAGCTTTTGCTTTTTTTCCTCCAGCAAGGCTTGTTCGGCCGCATGCAGCAGCAGCGGCCCCGTAATCAAAATGGGCAGGATCGTCACCGCTGCCACAGCAGCGATCAGGCGTATCCGGTAAAAATAAGCTTTCACGGTTCATACCTCGCTCCTCACTTCCGCTTCTATGTTATTCTAACATAAAGACCTTGACTATTTTGCCAGCAAAAAGGAGCAAGCCTATGACCCGTGTCTTATTTGTCTGTCTCGGAAACATCTGCAGGTCGCCGATGGCCGAAGCGGTCTTTCGCCATCTCGTAGAAAAGGAGGGCCTCTCCTCCCGCATCTTCATCGACTCTGCCGGTATCGGCGGCTGGCATGCAGGGGAGCGCCCGCACACAGGGACGCAGATGATCTTAAACGAAAAGGGCATCGCTCACGATACTTTGCGTGCCCGGCAAATAGCCGCCAGTGATTTCGCCGCCTACGATTACGTCGTCTGCATGGATGAAGAAAATCTGTCTGCGCTGAAGCGAATGGCTCCATCCGGCAAAAAGGTGTACCGGCTGCTCGACTTCGCCACGTCCGCCAAGGAGCAAAATGTGGAAGACCCGTATTACACCGGACGTTTCGCCTACGTGTACGACCTGGTCGTGGACGGCTGCAACGGACTTCTGACGCACATTCACAATCAAAAGGGATAGCCCCCGCACTTGGTGGCTATCCCTTTTGCCTGTATGGTTGCTCGGTCAGATGGTCAGACGGCTACGGTCGTCAGCTCGGTCTGCTCTCTCAGCCATTTCACGGTGCTGTCGATCAGACGCTGGTAGCCCTCCGCCGTGGAGAAGGTGTGGTCGGCGCCGATGATGATTTCCGTCTCGCAGCGCCCCCGCCGGCGCAAGCGAAGCTCCCGTTCGTAATGGAACATCGCGTCGATAGAGATGATGTCGTCCCGGTTGCCATGCAGCAGCAGGGCATCTCCCTCGAATTGCTTGGCCTGGCGCAGAGGGAGCACACCGTGCATCGACTGAAAGAAGCGGTCCTGGAGCTGGTAGCCGTGATGGTCCGTTTTGCCGGTCAGCAAGGCTTCCTCATACTCTTTTTCCCCTACGATCCGCACGATGTCGTCATACGGACGAGCAACCGCCGCCCAAAGCACGAGCGACGAAATCCGCCGATCCAGACTTGCGGTCAGCATGGAGACGGCGCCGCCCAGGCTGTGTCCGATGAGGCTGACGCGCTCGGGATCGATCTGGTCCAGACGAAACGCAAAGTCGAGGACATCGCACGTCTGGGCGAGCAGGACGTCGAGTCCGCCTGCCCCGTAATCGCCGCCGCTCTCGCCACATCCTCCGTAGTCAAAGCGCAGCACGGCAAACCCGTTCGCGGTCAATTCTCTGGCGGCTTTGACAAACAAGCGGTCGACTCCGATGCGACTGCCGATGAATCCATGGCAAATGATGACGAGCGGATGCTTTTGTTGGGGCTGGCAGCCTGTTCCCGCCGGTTCATGCAGGGTGGCCGCCAAGCTAATGTCCCCGCTTGGGATGTACAGAGTCCGTTCCATTGAATTCACCTCCATTTATATTTAGTATTCCGAGTAGTTTACTTTGCTATAGATATTATGACTGATTTTTCGTCATTTGTCAAGAAATATGACAAGGAGATAACGGTGGGCTTGTTCGGGCTGGTTTTCTCCTTTTTTCGGGACAGCTGTTGGGGTCGGTGGGCTTAAGCAATAAAACCCCTGGGGGCTGGGGCTTCGAGGGTTTTGCCCTATCGCTTGCCTTACAGCTTCGTGCTCTTCATGATGAGCGCCGTCGGGATGGCCCGGGCTTTTTCGCGGGAGTACCAGCCGTTGACGTGCTTCTCGAGAATTTCCTCCTGCTTGCATACGTCTTCGATTACTTGTTCGATCCGAAAGCCAGCCATTTAGCCGGGGATGACACTCCTGCCGATTATTCAAATGATGTACGAATGGGCGAGATGCGCATGGCGCAGCTGAAGCTGGATACCCGACCCGGAGAATGTCACGCGGCGGACAAGGCCGACGACGCGTACGGGGAAAAGCAAAAGGGATAGCGCGCGCTGGGCCATCCCTCTTGGTTTATGGAGCGGTGGTGTTCTTCGGCGGAGATGCGAGATCGCGCAAGATCGCGACTTCTACCCGCCGATTTTTCGCTCGGCCTTCTGCTGTCACATTGGATGCGACCGGATGGTACTCGCCCATCCCTGTCGCGCTGAATTTGATCGGTTCGAGATTCGGGTTTTCCAGCAACACTTTGAGGAAATTGACCGAGCGTTTCGCGCTCAGGTCCCAGTTGGAAGGGAAGTCCGCCCGATGAATCGGCACAGTGTCAGTATGTCCGGTCACTGTGACCTTTTTCGGATGCGGAACGAGCATCGCGGCCATCTCCGACGCGAGCTTCCGCGCTTCCGGCTTGAGGTCTGCCTTGCCGGAGTCAAACAGCGCGTTGTCGAGAATCGTGATGAGCAGCCCTTCTTCGGTCAGCTTGGTCTGCAGCTTGTCCTGCAGCTTGTTTTGCTGGATGTAGCCTTCCAGCTGTGATTGCAGTTGTTTCAAGTCCTCGGTCTCTTTGCGAATGGCCTCCTCCAGCTTTTTCTCCTCTTCGGTCTTCGGCTTTTCCGCTTCCTGCGCGCCTTTGTGGATCGTCTGCTGGACCATGTTCGGATCGAGCGGCACCGGGCTCGGCTGATTCAGGACGCCTACGCCGCCGTTTAACGCTACGTTGAAAGACTTTACCATCTGGTCAAACTTTTTGGCATCCATCTCACTGGAGGCAAACAACACAATGAACAAGGCCAGCAACAACGTGAGCAGGTCGGAGTAAGGGACCAGCCAAGTCTCGTCCATGTGCTCTTCATGCGCCGCATGATGTTTGGGTCGCTTAGCCATTGGCTACCGCAGCTCCTTCCTCCTTCTTCTCTTCCTTCTCCCCGACACGCTCCTTGAAAGGAATGTACACGAGCAGCTTTTGTTCGATCGCAGCTGGGGATACGCCAGCCTGAATGGAAAGGAGACCTTCTACCATGATTTTTTTGATTTCAATTTCTTGCTTGGACTTGCGTTTCAGCTTGGTCGCAAAAGGGTGCCACAGCACGTAACCGGTGAAAATACCGAGCAGGGTGGCTACGAACGCAGCGGCGATGGACGCTCCGAGCCTATCGATGTCGCTCAAGTTGCCGAGTGCGGCAATCAGTCCGACTACGGCGCCCAACACCCCGAGGGTCGGCGCATAGCTGCCCGCCTGGCTGAATACCAGCGCGCCTGCCTGATGGCGCTCTTCGATGGCGTGGATCTCCTCGTTCAATACATCCCGTACGAAATCAGGCTCTCCGCCGTCGATAATCATCTTCATGCCGTTTCGCAAAAAAGGATCTTCAATATCATCGGAGGTGTTTTCGAGAGCGAGCAACCCTTCTCGACGGGCGATGGATGCCCAATTCATAAACTGGCCGATCAGCTCGCGCTTGCCTGGCAGTTTTTGCTCGGTAAATAGAACCTTGAAAAGGGCGGGAATCCGTTTGATTTCCGACAGCGGAAACGCGTTGAAAATAGTGGCAACCGTCCCTACGATAATAATCATGAGGGCGGCTGGATTCAACAATGCGGAGAGGCTGGCGTGCTTCAACATCATCCCGACAAGCAATGCAACTACACCTAGTACGATACCTATCAAGGTCGACTTTTCCATCGTGACACTCCCTACTTCCATAATCGAAATCTATCTATATATGTTTCGGTAAATTCCGCCCGGATTGTGAGAGAAAGTTGGTGAAAAGAGGAACTCTTTTCCGAAAAGCTCCCTCTGGACCCGCCCCCACAGGTAGCTGACGCATCCCCCCGAGCGGTGTCCTCGCCCGGACTCATCCGAAGCGATGCACCAGCCCGAGCATCATCAGGAGACCGATCAGGAAGGAAAAGGTCGCGGCTCGCGCATGACCGTCTCCGTGGCTTTCCGGAATCAGCTCTTTGTAGACGATAAACAGCATCGCCCCCGTCAGAGAAGCCTGGATAAACGCCTTGAACCGCGTGCCTTGCTGGTTGATCAGAAACAGCGCGACCAGAAATCCTTCCGGGGCGTTTTGCAAGCCGATGGCAGAGGTGATCAGGCCGCCCAGTCCCGTCTGTTCACTGGAGTAGCTGACGCCGACGGACAGGCCTTCCGGGATATTGTGCAGGGTGATGGCTGACAGAATCAGCAGCTCCTGCTTATCCATCGAAATGTTCACCCGCGTATGCTCCAGATCCATATGCGGAATGACGCTCTCCAGCACCGTGAGCGTCAAGGTGCCCGTCAGGAAGAAATCGGCTCCCCAGGAAAAACCACTGAAAGCGCGGCGTTCCCTTGGGAGTCCACCCCCAGGCCGAGTACGACAGACTGGCCAAGCGCCCGGGAAGAGGAGAGCGGGGTGATATTGGTGGAACCGTCCGGGTTTTCCGTCGATAGCAAAACGACTGGCGCCCCGTAGTACCATATTTTCGGATGGATGGTCACATGTGCCATTGGAAGCACTCCTTTCCATGTGGATGGCGATGTCCCCCTCACTTTACCCCGCCAATGCTTCCATCTGCAAGCGAAGTGTGCCTTCCGCAAATCTTTGCAAAAACGACAAGCAACGGCTCGATTTCCCACTGCTCTTGTAGGATAATATACGTAACCATTCGCTGTGTTTGCGATCAACTATTGGGGGGATACGTATGGATCACTACGATGTCATCATTGCCGGAGCTGGATCGATGGGCATGGCAGCAGGTTACTATTTGGCGAAGCAAGGCGTGCGCACCCTGATGCTGGACGCCTACGACCCGCCGCATACGATGGGCAGCCATCACGGCGACACGCGCATCATCCGCCATGCTTACGGGGAAGGCAAGCAGTACGTGCCGCTCGTCTTGCGCGCCCAGCAGCTGTGGCGGGAGCTGGAAGCGGCATCCGGGACCAAGCTGTTCGAGCAGACAGGAGTCCTCAGCGCAGGGCCGCTGGATTGCCCGTTTTTGCAGGAGCTGCGGGAGAGCGCCGACGCGTATTCCCTCCCGTTGGAAGTATTGCGTGCAGCAGAGGTCAACGCCCGCTGGCCCGGAATCCAGCTGCCGGACGATTATTACGCCTGCCTGGAGCCGACCTCGGGAGTTCTCTATCCGGAAGCGTGCATCACCGCCTATCGCGAGCAGGCGCTTGCCGCCGGCGCTAGGCTGCTGACCAACACGGCCGCGACGGGACTTGCGCCGGATGGGAACGGCGTCATCGTCCGGACAAAGACCAGCTCCTATCGCGCGGACAAGCTGCTGCTCAGCGCAGGTGCGTGGAATCCTGCCCTGCTCGCTTCCCTCGGCTTGAAGCTGCCGCTCGTCCCTACCCGAAAGACCGTCGCCTGGTTCGGAGCAGCGGAAGAGCTGTACAGCGCTGACCGGTTCCCGGCGTTTATCTTCAATCTCGAGGAGTCCATGTACTACGGATTTCCGAGCATCGATCAGGCGGGGGTCAAGATCGGCCGGCACGATGGCGGCATGGAGATCGACCCGGATCGGCTGGAGCGGACATTCGGCGCCTATTTGTCCGATGAATGCGATGTCCGCGCGTTTCTGGAGACGTACATGCCGCAGGCGGCAGGTCCGCTGCGCCAGGGCCGCGTCTGTATCTACACGATGACGCCAGACGAGCATTTCATCATCGACCGCCATCCGGACCACCCGCAGTTCGTGATCGCCGCCGGATTTTCCGGCCACGGCTTCAAATTTGCCAGCGCGGTAGGGGAAGCCGCCAGCCAGCTGCTCACCGAAGGCTCGTCCACTCACGACCTGTCCATGTTCGCTCTCGGACGCTTCCCCGCCTGAACGAAAACAGCCTCGATGCCGCAGAGACGGCACGAGGCTGCTTTGTTGTTTCGGCCCCGCCCGCGCAGCATGCTTGGCAAAGCCCTGTTTTCTCATCATCCGTCCCAGCGCGAAGACCCGATCCGGGCAAAAATGCGCGCGCTCACACCTTGCATGCGCCCTGCCATCCCCGTCGGACTGTCATTGAATGCCGACAGATAGGCAAATCCCGGTCGGGTGGCCTGCGGAACGAGATAGGCAGACCGGGTCGCTCCCCGCCTTCTCTCCTCGTTCAGGAAGTCGATCAATTCCTCTGCAGTCTTGATTCCCGCACCGTGCCCGTAGTACAGCCCTCTCCCCAAGTCGACGGCGTTCTCCCCTTGCCACCACGGCTTTGCCGGGTTGTAGTCCGGATTGGCAAAATAGAGGATGTCGCCTGGCAAAAAGGTGCTGGTGCCTGCCGTCTGCAAATCCAGATCCTGGTCATAACGCCAGTCGTAGAGCAAAATATCCGCGAACATCCGTTCAAAGTCGGCTTGCCTGATCGATCGCAGCGTGGCGTGATACAAGATAATCACCATCGCGGTCGCGCATTCCGTCGCATACAGATGGCCGTTGCGAAAGATATCGATGATGCCTTGCGAGGGCAGAATGCCGCTGCGCAGCCGAAAGCCGCCCAGCTCCGTCCTGTGCCAGTAATCCTCGTTGCAGCGCGAATCCACGAACGTGGAAAAGGAAAGCCCGCTGCTGTTGAGGGCCCTGGCCGACCTTACCAGATGGTCTCTCATCTTCAATTCAAACTGCAGCAGCTCCGGCGTCGGAAATTCAAACGTCTCCGGGCTCCGCGCCATCCTCTCGACGACCTCGATCTGTACCGGGTTCAATCTCCTTCCCGACACCAGTGAAGACGGGTTGACCTGTGTTCCGGCAATCAAAATCATGGGTATCCCCCTTCTCACACTCCATTACGAATATGTCTATGCACAGGTCCAGGTCCAGGTGAGGCAAAGAAAGATCCCGCCTGGCAGTCAGGCGGGATCGATGATGGCGCGGGTCAGTCCACGTCAGGGATGAAGCGCGATTGCGTTTTGGCGGGAGCAACCCATTTTTCCATGAAAATCAGCTCGTCACGCGCAAAGCCCAGCTTGCCGTAGAAAGTCTGCACGGCCGCATTTTCCGGATCGATCAGCAGGTTGATCTTGTCGCAGCCGAGAGCAGCCAAGCGCCGTTCCGATGATAGGACCCTCCTGCGTCCGGGCTACAAGGAACAGTTCGGCGTCCCTCTCCAGCTTTCGGCGGATTCCCTCATACGTGTCCGAGCGAGACTTTCCTTTCGCATTTTTAAATATTTATGCAATAAAATTAATATTTATGCAATTATTTCCGAACAAAATGGGGCTTCCTGTCAGCCCCTTATACACCCATCCACAACAATATGACCGGCAGGAGCAGAAACGCCCATGCCACCGTCATGACAGCCCCTGCAACGACAGCGAGCGTCGCGCTGCTGCCCTCCAGGTCGCCCCGCTCCATCGCCCTCGCCATGCCCAGCACATGCCCTCCCATGCCGTACATCAAGCCGATCGAAACAGGGTGGCTCAGCCGCATTCGCCGGATGATGGCCGGGGCCCAGAATACGCCGGCAAAGCTGGTCAGCATCACGAACAAGGCCGTCATGCTGGGAATGCCGCCGATCGACTCCGACAATCCTACCGCGACGGGCAAGGTGATGGACCGCGGGATGACGCTGATCGCCGCTTCTCTCCCCAGACCGAGCAGCAGGGTCGTCGAGACGCCCGCGCTGATCGCGATCAGCGACCCTGCGGCGAGGCTGCCCACGATCATCCGCCAGTGCGAGACGAGTATCGGCCAGTGGCGGTAGAGCGGGATCGCAAACGCGACCGTGACCGGTCCCAGCATTTCATTCAACAGGTCCGTGCCCTCCTGGTAAGCTGAAAAGGGAGTATCCGTCGCGAGCAAGAGCGCCATGATCCCCACGGGCGCGATGATGGCGGGGGAAAACAGCAGACTCGGCCATTTGCGGTTCAACCGTCTGGCTGCCACAAAAAAGAGCGCCGTCACGAGAATGCTAGCCATTTTCCACAGAGCCACGCCGTTTCGCCTCTCCCAGCTTGAACAGCCGCTCAGCAACGAAGCCTGTGGAAATCATCACGAGGGCAGATCCGCTCATGACGACGAGCAGCACGAGCAGCCCTTTGCCCCCGAGAAGCCATGGATATTGCATGATTCCTGCGATGGCAGGCACAAAAAACAGGATCATATGGGAGAACAAAAGCGCCGCGCCCGCCTCGACCCAGCGCAGGCGAATCCAGCCGAAGCGCAGGCAGAGGAACAGCAGTCCCATGCCGATCAGGCTGCCCGGAATAGGCATCTGCAACGCCTGGGCCAGCCATTTTCCCACCCATGCAAACACCAGCAGCAGCAAGACTTGCGGCAGCGCCGTCACAAATTTCGGCAGTGCCTTCAAAATTTCCGGCCTTCCCGAGAACCACGCTTTCACCCTGACCACCCCGTTTCCCATGTTGGTAGGTTCATTCTAGCTGGTCTCGGGACAATTCGTACAATACATAAACATCATGAATTTCATTCCGTTTGGTTATGGAGCCAGATGCTGCCTTGCAAAGGAGATGAATGCCCGTGCCGCATGTGACAAATAGCGATCTTCCCGATAGATGAGGGCATACTGCCAGTCGATCGCCGGAGAGGCAATGTTGACCGTGCGCAGCTCGCTGTTGTTCAGGCGGCGCACGATGGAACGCGGAACGAGGGAGATCCCCAGCTGCGTCGCCACCAGCTCTCCGACGAAATCCCACAGCGAGCTCATGTAGGCTACCTGCGGCTCGAACCCGGAGTGCAGGCATGCCTGTTTGACCACATCGTGAATGGCGTACTCCTCCGTAAACAGGATAAACGCCTCCTCCCGCAGCTCCGCCAGATTCACCGACTCCCGGCCCGCGATCCAGTGCTCCCGGTGGACGATGGCGACCAGGTCCTCGGCTTGCAAAGGGACCACCGCGAATTTTTCCGTGTCCGCCGGAAGCACCGTCAAGCCGATTTCGATGCTGCCCTGCTCCACGTGGATTTCCAGCAGCTTGGCGCTGTACTCCCTCATCTCGAAATCGATGCCGGGATAGTGCTTTTTAAACAGGGCGATGACATTCGGCAGCAAGAACGATCCTACCGTCGGCATCATGCCCATTTTGACGCGTCCGCGATCCATGTTGCGGATTTCCCCGATGGACGACGACAGGCTGTCCAGCAGCTGGAGCACCTTTTGCGCGTGATCGTAGACCAGCTTTCCCGCATCGGTCAGCTCCATCTTTCGTTCCGTCCGATCCAGGAGCACGACCCCCAGCTCCTCCTCCAGCGCCTTCAGCATCTTGCTGATCGAGGGCTGAGACACGTGCAAGGTGCGGGCAGCCTTGGTAAAGCTCTTCTGTTTTGCCACTTCCACAAAGTATTGCAGTTGTCGAATATCCATGACAAAGCCCCCGCTGTGTCTAATCATTTCATACCTACAGCTTACCACAGAGAACAACCGGGGGCGTACCGGCTCATGCCGATTGCGGAAGAGGACATTTTTTCTTGCCGCACAGCTTGCGCCGCTCCAAGGCCAGCCCCCACAGCAGCAGGAAGATGCCGGTCACGGTCAAGAGGGCCGAAGCCACTGGCAATCCCTGAAGGCCGTACACGCTCTCCGCCACATATCCGCCGATCAAGGCTCCTCCTGCATTGCCCAGATTAAAAGCGGCAATATTCAGGGAAGAAGCGAGATCCTGAGCTCCCTCTGCATGCTTCAGGACCCGGATGTTCAAAGGGGAGCTATGTAGGTCAATACCAGAAACAACGCTTTTTCGCGGCATTCTCGCCGTCCACATCGTCAAAAGCGGTCCCCCGATCACGACTCCCAGCGCGTACACGCTGACCACGAGTCCCGCCGTCTTGATCGACACCTGATATTGCTGCGCAATGTCCAGCAGCAGGCCCATCGGCAAGAGCTCTGCGGTGCTGATGGCAAAAACGCTCAAAGCAAGCAGCCAAACAGCCGTACGGTTCTGTGCGGTGGTTGCGTTCATCATCCCCGCTCCCTTCTGCTGCTGTCCACGGGGATCTGCATTTCGGCCAGGAAAGCAATGGCCACTTCCAGATCAACCGACTCTTCGCACTCCGCACACTGGTGCCAAAGCACCATCCACGTCGATGGTGCCGCCAATTCTTGCCGAGCCGCATACTGCCTGTACAGAAAAAGGAAAGAAACCCCAATACGCATGGGGTTTCTCGACAATCTGACCGCCCCAAAAGGCAGTCTTTTTTGACTGTTCCGCTCGATTTTATTTCACCGTGACCTGCACATAGACCAGTTTTCCGTTGAAAGCAGCGATGACGGCAGTCCGCCCCGCTTTGACAGCCGTAATCCTGCCGTCCTCAACCGTGGCGACGGATTGGTGCACGGATGTCCACTCCGCTTTGCTCGTCACATCTTCTTTCGTTTTGTCCGTGTAGGTGACGATCGCTTTCAATGCTTTGGCTTCCCCTGCTTTCAGCGCGACCCTTTTTGCGTCTGTTTCCAGCCTGGACAAGACGGCAGACTCGACCGGAATGGTAACAGTCTTCCCTCCGTACCTGGCGGTCAGCTTCGCTTTTCCGGCACCCACTCCGCTCACGACGCCCCCCTCGACGGTGACGACCTCGGCATCACTGCTCGTCCACTCTGCCTTGTCCGTCACATCCACTTTTTCCCCGTCGGCAAGAAAGGCCGTCAGCTTCAGCGTCTGGGCAACACCCGGATGCACGTACACTTTTCTCTGGTCCGCCTGCAATTTCGAGATGACGTCCACTTCGACCGGGAGCGACACCGTTTCGCCGCCGTAGCTGACCGTAATTTTCGTTTTCCCGGAGCCAACCGCTGTGACGAGCCCTCTTTCGACAGTTGCAATCTCGCTGTCCGCTGTCGTCCACTCAGCCTCTTCTGTGACGGCAGCCTTCGTCTTGTCCGGATAGGTAGCGGTGGCCGCAAGCTGTTTGGCTGCTCCCGTGCTCAAGGCGAGTTTTTTCTGATTGAGCGCCAGCCTGGAGATGATATCGATCTCCACGGGGACCTTGACGGATTTTCCCTCGTAGCTCGCCTTGATTTTCGCTTTGCCGGATTGGACCGCCGTCACCAGACCTGCTTCCACGGTTGCGATCTCGCTGTCCGACGTACTCCATTCCGCCTTTTCTGTGACGTCCTCCCTCGTTTTATCGGAGTAGAAGGCCGTCAGTGCCAGCTGCTGCGTCCCTGCTTTTTTCAGCTTGATGGCTTTCGTATTTACCGTTAGCTTGCTGATTTTCTTTTGGGCGGTCTCTGAAGTTGCCGCTTTTGCATATGCCGGCAAATGTCCTGCGCCAGACAGTGTCACTCCGAAAGCCACTATTGCTGCGAGCATCGCCTTTTGCCAACCGCGCAGGTGCTTCGTCATCTCGATCTCTCCTCCGTTTTTGTTTTCCACTTTTTTCTGTATCGGCGAATGGAAAAAGAAATTGAAGAGGATATTTACCGCTTGTACTCGGCGCAGGCCAACCCGTAAATGGCCTTTCGGTGGCAATCCCCCGCGTACAAAAAAAGCCACCTGAATGGATCGGGTGGCGATGGCATGCGTTCAGCGCTGTTTGACAGGATTCAGCTCGTACGGCGTCTCCTGGTAGACGTAGTAGTTCAGCCAGTTCGAGAACAACAGGTTGGCGTGGGCGCGCCAGTTGACGATCGGCGAGCGGCTCGGGTCGTCCTTGGGATAGTAGTTGCGCGGAACGGCGATTTCCAGCCCCTTGTTGAGGTCGCGCTGGTACTCATCCTGCAAGGTCGTCGGATCGTACTCGGAGTGTCCCGTCACGAAAATTTGCCGCCCGTCCTTGGTCGCGACCATGTAGACGCCCGCTTCGTCGGATTCGGACAGGATTTCCAGCTCCGGCACCTTTTCGATGTCCTCTCGGCGGTTTTCGGTATTACGGGAGTGCGGAATGTAGAAGTAGGTGTCAAAGCCGCGCAGCAGCTTCACGTTTTGCTTGCTCAGCGTATGCGGGAAAATTCCGAACATCTTCTCGGGCAACGCATGCTTCGGTACGCCGAAGTGATGGTAGAGGCCCGCTTGCGCCCCCCAACAAATATGGAGCGTCGAGGTGACATTCGTCATCTTCCAATCGAGAATTTCCTGAAGCTCCTTCCAGTATGTGACCTCTTCGAACTCGAGCTGCTCGACAGGCGCACCCGTGATGATCATGCCGTCAAAGCGCTCGTCCTTGATTTCCTCAAACGTTTTATAGAACATCGACAAATGTTCTTCCGATGTGTTTTTGGAGGTGTGGCTGGACATGTGCAGCAGCACGATTTCCACCTGCAGCGGCGTGTTCCCGAGGAGGCGAAGCAGCTGGGTTTCCGTCATTTGCTTGATTGGCATCAGATTTAGAATGACGATGCGCAGCGGCCGAATGTCCTGTGTAAAGGCTCTGCTCTCCTTCATCACGAAAATATTTTCTCTCGCCAATATCTCGGTAGCTGGCAACTCGTCTGGCAATTTGATTGGCATGTAAATTCCCCTTTCCATCCTGTGCAAAAAAGCAGGCAGAAAAACGATAATCTGTATGAATTCGACAGTATTTCATACTTACCTGCTAGGATAATGGCTGGAAATGAAAAAAGCAACGCCCATCCACTGGATGCTGCCCTGCGGGGACGCTGCTCACCCTGCTATTTTTTCATGTGCTCCTTCATCAAGCGGTTTTTCGTTTCCCAGACCTCGTCGCTCATGTACAGACGGTAGTGCTCCGGATTAAGCATCCGCAAATACTCCGGCCAGAACAGCTCCAGCTGCTCCCGGTGATAGGCGCGGATGTCTTCGAGCGTCGGCAGCTCGTAGACGAGCTCGCCATCGAGAAACACCGGCACGAGCAGCGGCTCCGCCCGGTACTTTGCCAGCTGCTTGTTCAGGTAAGGCAGGCTCGGAGTAAAGAGGTGCAGCGGGGCCCCTTTCTTTACCAGCTCCTCGTGCGGGAAGCAGAGGTAGTCCGCGATCGCCTTGTTCGTCTCGGGATCGATCAGTCGGTACATGTCCTTGATCCCCGGGTTCGTCACCTTCTCCGGATTGCCCGAGATTTTGATCGTCGGCACGTATTGGCCGTCCGCCCCTTCCCGCGCCACCAGCTTGTAGACGCCGCCCAGCGTCGGTTGGTCCGCAGCCGTAATCAGCTGCGTCCCTACGCCCCAGCTGTCCACGCGCGCGCCCTGCACTTTGAGGCTGAGGATCGTGTGCTCGTCGAGGTCGTTGGACGCCACGATCTTGACGTACGACAGCCCGGCTTTGTCCAGCATCTCTCTCGTCTTGATGGACAAGTACGCGAGGTCGCCGCTGTCCAGCCGCACCGCGGACAGCTGCTTGCCCTCCGCCTCCAGCCGCTTGCCCAGCGCGATCGCATGCGGCACGCCGCTGCCGAGCGTATCGTACGTGTCCACGAGCAGTGTCACCTGGCCGGGGAGCGCCTGCGCGAACCGCTCGAACGCCTCTTCCTCGCTCTCGAAGCTCTGCACCCAGGAGTGGGAGTGCGTCCCTTTCGCCGGGATGTTGAACATTTTCCCCGCCAGCATGTTGGAGGTCGCGTCGAAGCCTGCCAGATAGGCTGCCCGCGTACCCCACAGCGCCGCGTCTGCTTCCTGCGCCCGCCGTGTCCCGAATTCCATGAGAGTGTCGGAGCCTGCTACTTTTTTTACGCGGGAAGCCTTGGTCGCAATCAGCGTCTGGTAGTTCATGTAGTTCAAGAGCGCGGTCTCGACCAGCTGTGACTCCATCATCCGGCCTTCGACGCGGATCAGCGGTTCGTTCGGGAAGACGAGGGTGCCTTCCTTCACCGAATAGAGCCTACCGGTAAAACGCAGGTTGCGCAGCTCTTCCAGAAAGGCAGGGTTGTAGTTCTCCTCCTGCTCGCTCAAATAGACGAGATCGCTCTCTTCAAAGCGCAGATTGGTTATGTAGTCGACAATGCGCTCCAGCCCAGCCGATACGGCGTACCCATTGCCAAAGGGAAGCTTGCGGAAAAAGGCTTCGAAGACCACTTTGCGATTGTGCGTCCCGTGGATCCAATGGGCGTACATCATATTGATCTGATATTTATCCGTGTGTAACACCACACCTGATGTTTGCATGGAACTGAGCCTCCTGTGTCTTCCTTTCCACCATCATACCAGAGTTGCCGGACGATGTCCCCTTTGACCGGTGGTAGCGGATGGGAATTTGTTATAGGATGAAGGGAGTACACATGTAAGGAGTGGAAGAGATGTCAGATCAAAAAATTGTGTACGTGAGCAAAGGCTTGCCCAAGAACAGGCTGTACAACGGACAGGAATTTCGCTCTGGCATATGGAAGGAGCAGGCAGATGAGCTGCGCGTCCGCACGCATCAGATCGACGAGGACGATGTTGCCAATCCCGCCTACCACGGCGGTCCCGACCGCGTCGTCTGTCTTTATCCTTTTGAACATTATGCCCATTGGGAGAAGGAATTCGCCCAGCCGTTGGAAAAATCGGCCTTCGGGGAAAACGTGGCCGCCACAAACATGCGCGAAGACCAGGTCTGCATCGGCGACATGTATCAATTCGGCGATGCGATCCTGCAGGTCGCGCAAGGCCGTTATCCTTGCGCCACGATCAATAAACGCAATCAGAACAACCTGCTGCTGAAGCGAATCATCGCCACCGGATACAGCGGCTACTTTTTCCGCGTCGTGCAGGAAGGCACGATCCGGCCGGACTCTCCTGTCGTCCAGCTGTCTGCCCAGCCTGCGAGAATCACCGTTGCCTCCATCCACCATCTGTACTTCCACGAGACCTCTCCGGACCGGGAAGTGCTGCGGCGGATGCTTGAAGTGGAAGAGCTGGCCGCGTCCTGGCGCAAATTACTGCTCGACAAGCAGCAGAAGTCATGAAAGGAACGTTCCATGCGAATCAACAAGTACATTAGTGAGACCGGCTTTTGCTCGCGCAGAGAATCCGACAAGCTGATCGAGGCCAAGCGGGTGACGATCAACGGCAAGCTGGCGGAGCCGGGCAGCACGGTCGCTTTGGGCGACGATGTGCGCATCGACGGACAACCTGTCGGGCCCAAGAAACAGGCGGTCTACATCGCCCTGAACAAGCCGGTCGGCATCACGTGCACGACAGAGCTGCACGTAAAAGGGAACATTATCGACTTCGTCGGCCACCAGGAGCGCATTTTCCCCATCGGCCGCCTGGACAAGGACTCCCAGGGACTGATTTTGCTGACGAACGACGGCGACATCGTCAACAAAATCTTGCGGGCGGAGAATTATCATGAAAAAGAATACATCGTCACGGTCGACAAGCCGATCACCCCGTCTTTCGTCCAGGGCATGTCCAGCGGCGTCCGCATCCTCGGAACCGTCACCAGGCCGTGCACCGTCGCCAAAATCAGCGACCGCGTCTTCCAGATCATCCTCACGCAGGGTCTCAACCGGCAAATCAGGCGGATGTGCCAGGCATTCGGCTATCAGGTGCGGCAGCTGAAGCGGGTGCGGATCATGAACATCCAGCTGGGCAGTCTCAAGGTCGGGCAATGGCGCAACCTCACCGGGCGCGAGCTGGAGGAGCTGAACAAGAGCTTGTAAAGAACCCGGTCCACCCCCGGGGGGGATGGGCGGTTCTCTCCACCTCTTTTCTCTTTTTGTAGGCCGGAAAAAACCGGCTTCATGCCCTATATAGTAGCGGGACAGCGCCAGGATGTAAACGCGAAATCTTCGCGCAGATGAAGGCGGGCAAAAAAACAGGATCGAGCAACCCAGTCCGTTCGATCCTGTCCTCCAGAAAGCCAGCCGCCGGGGGTATTGCAAGGCGTTGCGCATATGCACCCGAATCCCGGGCTCATACATATGCGTGGCTGCGGCATCCACCGCAATGCAAATGAACTCTCTTATTTTCGGATCAAGCTGATGGTGTTGGAAGGCAACCCCGGAAAATACGAGGTAGGCCTCAAAAAAATCCATAAGCAAATTTGCGGATCCAAGCCCGCTTTCACGCCTAACACCATGGCTTCCGAAGTGGCAATCAAGGCTACGGCCGACAGCTAATTGTTGGATATTTTTTAGCGTTTGCGCTTGGCCAGCCTCCGTTCCCACATAGAAAAGTTTCTTCCCGATCACTTCCAAAATCGACTGATTGGCATCATAGTCTTGCTTGGGTCCTGCCACCATGATGGACAAGGTGCCCTTATTGAATACAAAATTGTCGACAATTTTGTATAAAAATTCTTGAGCATGCAACCGCTAGGATTAGCATGACTCCTTATCGTTTGACGGTTGCACCTGCACTGGCAAATTTGGGTAGCGATTGAATAAAAAAATCCGGATCATTACTGCCGGATTTTTCTCTACGAAGGATAGAAAATGTCGAGCGTCTTCAAGAAACGGCTTTCCTGATCGCGGATGGCTTGAATCCCCGCCTCCTTATCCCGCTGTTTCAGAGCGTCAAGTTGACGGCTGTGTTCCTCATAAGACGAGTGCATGTTCTTTCCTTGGCCAATATTTAATACGCTCAAAGGACGAATGGACTTGCGCATGGAGTGATGCATTTCGGCAAGAAATTCATTGTTTGCCATGGCAAAAATCGTTTCATGAAATTTTTCATTGAGTGAATAGTATTCTACAACATCATCCTTTTGTTTGGCAGCCCATTGCCCCGCAAGAATCTCCTCCAACCGCTGGATATCACGATCTGTCACGTTTTCTACCGCTTTGGCCATGGCGATTTCTTCCAATCGAAAAGTGGCATCGTACAATTGGTGGATTTCCTTTTTCTGAAATTTTTTGACAACAAATCCGTGGTGGGGAACACGCGTCACGAGCCTTTCCTTTTCAAGCATTAACAGCGCTTCACGGATGGGAGCCCTGCTGGTATGAAATTCTTCGGCGAACTTTGTTTCAACCAAATGTTCATTCGGACTCAGGATTCCCCGCGCGATTTGTTGGGAAAGTGCTTCCGCAATTTGCAAGGCAATCGTTTTCTTCGTCATTTCCTTCGTTTTCTTCGTTTCCTTCACTTCCTAAATCTCCTCTTGAGTTTGAATTTATGTTCATTGGTTCTTATTATAGTGTATTTTGTATGAAAATAGATAAAACCTTTCACACCTTTTGCATCATTGAAAAGAGCCACCCAGACTGCCGAGCGGCTCTACCATGCCCCCGCATGCTCCAGCGTGGACTGGTTTACGTCCCCTGTCGAAAAACCATCACGCTTTCCCGGGAAATCGACAGCGCGGCTGCTCCCGCTTCTGTCTAAAAATGTTTGCCGTTCGCGTAGTAGCTTTCTGGAGGTGTCTGGTCACGATTTGCGCGAACTGGTCGCGGGTCTCCTGGCCGCGCTCGAACCAGCCTACCTCGATGAACGGGTAGGACTCTACCGCTTTTCCGCCAGCTCCTCAAGCAGCGGCTCGCTGATTGTCGCGTCGCGCGCTCCTCCTATTTTTCCGGAGACTGTACCGTTCGCGGCAGGTGAAACGTATCTCTATTTGTGTCCTGCAGCTAGCAAGGAAAGGCTTACTATTTCGCGCCTTTTATATTAAAGTGTATGAGGGACAACTCCTAGTAAACACGTGCGCCCGAACTAGAGTGGCGTTTTTGGAAAGGTGAGCAACCATGGATCTTTGGCAAATCTTCGTGGCGTTTGTGTTGGGACTTGTAGAAGGACTCACGGAATTCGCGCCCGTCTCCTCCACCGGGCATATGATTATCGTCGATGATACGCTGCTGCATTCAAAAGAACTGTTTTCGTCCGAGGTAGCCAATACCTTCAAGGTGGTCATCCAGCTCGGTTCGATCCTGGCGGCTGTCATCGTCTTTAAAGACCGTTTTCTCAGCCTGTTCGGCCTGAAAAAAATCTCCCCGGACGGCAACGGACCCGGACACAAACTCCGCCTGTCGCAAGTGATCGTCGGGCTTTTGCCGGCCGGCGTACTGGGATTGCTGTTTGACGATCACATCGATGAATATTTGTTCTCTATCAACACCGTCCTGATCGGCCTCGTGGCGGGGGCGCTGTTGATGATCGCAGCCGACTGGTTCCGTCCAGGCAAGCCGAAAGTCTCGAGCGTGGATCAGATTACGTACAGGCAAGCATTCCTGATCGGCTTGTTCCAGTGCATTTCCCTGTGGCCCGGGTTTTCCCGTTCCGGTTCGACCATTTCCGGCGGGGTCCTGCTCGGACTGAGCCACCGCGCCGCCTCCGACTTTACCTTTATCATGGCGGTTCCGATCATGGCGGGCGCGAGCTCCCTGTCGCTGCTGAAGCACTGGCAGTACATTACCGTCGACACGCTGCCCTTTTTCATCGTCGGCTTCATCAACGCGTTTGTGTTCGCCCTGCTGGCCATTCGCTTCTTCCTGAAGCTGATCAACAAGATCAAGCTGGTTCCCTTTGCCCTGTACCGCATCGTCCTGGCGGCGCTCCTCTACTTTCTCGTCATCTAAGACACATGCGTACAGGACGAGACGGAGAGAATCCCCGGATGAGCCGGAAGCGGCGCCTCATGGCGAGGCCAGCATCATGCCGCTTGCGGCGATGTCCCCTTGCTGCAGCTGGTGCATCTGATAATACTTTCCCTTTTTCTCCATCAATTCGTCGTGCTTGCCCCGCTCCACGATGGCTCCCCGGTCCAGCACGAGAATCTGGTCGGCGTTTTTGATCGTGGACAGCCGGTGGGCGATGATGAAGGTCGTCCTGCCCCGCTTCAATACTTCCAGCGCCTCCTGGATGATCCCCTCTGTCTCGGTGTCGATGCTCGCCGTGGCCTCGTCCAGGACGAGGATGGCGGGGTCAAAGGCGAGCGCCCGGGCAAACGAGATGAGCTGGCGCTGACCGGAAGACAGCGTGCTGCCCTTTTCGATAACCGGTTCGTCGAAGCCTTTTGGCAATGTCCGCAGCAGCTGGTCCGCTCCCACGTCCCGCAGCGCCTTCTCCGCCTTTTCCCGCGAAATCGCCGGGTCATCCAAGGTCACGTTGGAGAGGATCGTCCCGGTGAACAAAAACGGGTCCTGCAAGACGATGCCCATGTGCTGGCGGACCTGCTGCCTGGTCATCTCCCGCACGTCCCGTCCGTCGATTTTGACGGCTCCCTGATTGATTTCGTAAAAACGGAACAGCAGATTGATAGTGGAGCTTTTGCCCGATCCGGTATGGCCGACCAGCGCGACCGTTTCTCCCGGCCACGCCTCGAAGGACACTTGACGCAGCACGTCCTGGCCCGGCTGATAGGCAAAGGAGACGTTGTCGAAGCGCACATGTCCCTGATAGCACGGAATTTTTTCGTGACCGACGGGAGTGCCTTCCTCGTCGAGCAGTTCAAACACCCGCTCCGCCGCCACTCGCGCCTGCTCCAGCAAGGCGAGCTGGTTGACGATCTGGGTGATCGGCTGAAACAACCGGTTGAGGTAGTCGACGAACGCGTACAAGGAGCCGAGGGTGAACAGACTTCCCACTCCTGCAGATGCTCCGCCCACATACCAGATAAACAGGATGAAGGCCGCGTTGCGCAGGAGCTGGACCAGATTGAAGGACGCCGCCGCATTCAGGCGCTGCATCTTTTTTTGATAGGTGAAAATTTCCTCGTTCAGCTCGTCGAATTCCCGCTTCGTTTCCTTTTCTCTGCGGAACGCCTGGATGATCGCCATGCCCTGGATGGATTCGTTGATCATCGCGTTGATGTCGCTGAGCCGGCTGCGGATGACACGGTTAAACGCAGCGGCGTGCTTCCGGTAGAGCGCGACCCAGATCGCCATGATCGGCAAAATGGCGAGACACGCCAAAGCCAGCCGCACGTCGAGCAAAAAGAGCGCCGTAAAAATGCCGAACAAATAAATGCCGCTCGTAAAAAACTGGTCGAGCACCTTGGCGAACAGCTCGCGGACCGCTTCCGTATCGTTGGTGACGCGGGCAACCACCTTGCCTGCCGGATACTTGTCGAAGTAGGTGATCGGCAAGCGCTGGATCTGGGCGAATACGTCGATGCGCAGCTTTTGGATCACTTGATTGGCTGATTTTTGCAGCATGAATTTCTGTCCATAATGGAAGAGGGAAGCCAGCATGAGCAGCCCCAAATACCCGGCCGCCAGCAGCAGCAAGCCGCTGGTTTCCGGACGGAAGAAGGCGAATACTTCCTGATTGCCGAGTTTCTGCGCCGGGTAGACCGCGCGGCCGGATTCCGCCGCGATGGCCAGCGTCCCGTTCGCTGCCTCCCGCGTGCCGTCTGTCTCCGGGACCGGCTGCCCGACGAAATAATAGGCGCGGCCGACTTGCAGCACGCGCACCTCTGCCCCCCGCCTTTCCCCTTCGGCCAAATGGTCCTCGCGCGTGTACCACTTGCCCTGATAGGAGACGGCATCGTCGCGCTGCCCCGTCTCATACCAGGGCAGCTCGATCCCGAGTATGTGCGTATCAATCATCTTCTTTGCCAGAAACGGACCTGTCAGCTCGGCCGCCACCGCAAGGGACAGCATCAGCAAGCCCAAGAGGATCGTTTTCCGAAAATAAGCCGCGTAGCGAAACAACCGCTTTCCTGTCGACATGGATTCACCCGCCTTCTGTCAATTGCGCTTCTACCTGTTGCCTATCGTACTGCTCCTTGTACCAGCCGCCGCGGGCCAGGAGCTGTTCATGTGTGCCTTCCTCCACGATCTGCCCTTCATCGAGCACCAGCACCCAGTCGGCATGCTTGACGGCCGACAGGCGATGCGTGGTGATGATCGTGGTTTTGCCTGCGCGCTCCCGGCGGATGTTGGCGATCATCTCCGCCTCGGTCTTGCCGTCGACCGCTGACATGGCATCGTCGAGAATCAGGATTTCAGGCTGGGCCAGCAGCGCCCGCGCGATCGACACGCGCTGCTTTTGACCGCCGGACAGCGCGACCCCGCGTTCTCCCACGAGCGTCTCTACCCCGTCCGGCAAAAACTGCACGTCGCGGGCAAAAGCAGCCAGCCGCAACGCCTCCTGCAGCTCCTCCGGCGTCGCGTCCTTGTCGCCGAACCGCACATTTTCCCGCACGGTTTTGGAGAACAGAATCTGCTCCTGCGGCACATAGCCAATCCAGCCTTTGAGCGTATCGAGAGCGATTCGCTCCAGCGGCGTGCCGGAGATGGCGATCGTTCCTGTGCCGAGCGGGAATTCGCGCAGCAGCTGCCGCACGAGCGTCGTTTTGCCGCTTCCCGTCCGTCCCACGATGCCGAGCGTCCGCCCCCGCTGCAGCGTAAAGGAAATATTCGCGAGCTGATCGACCTGCGCGGACGGATAGCGAAAAGAGACCCGGTTAAAGACGATGGTCTGGGGAAGCTTTGGCTGCTCGGGCTGCTCGCAGTCCGTCACGTCCGCCTGATAGGCCAGCGTTTCATTGACGCGGTTGAGTGAGGCGCTGCCCCGCTGCATGACGTTGATCAGCTCCCCGATCGCAAACATGGGCCAGATGAGCATGCCCAGATAAACGTTGAAGGAGACCAGCTCGCCGAGCGTCAGCTCCTGGTGAAAGACGAGGTAGCCGCCGTAGATCAAGCCGATCGTGTAGCTGATTCCCACGAGAATTTTCACGGTCGGTTCGATCAGGGAGTCGACTTTCGCGACCGCGATATTTTTTTCGTAGACCTCGCCCGTCTTCGCCTGAAACCGCTTTTCGTCCGCCTCCTCCTGCACGTAGGCGCGAATGACCCTGACGCCGGCGACGGATTCCAGCACCTGGTCGTTCAGCTCGCCGAAGGCATCCTGTGCCCGGGAAAACCGTTCGTGAATGTTCTTGCCGTACCGGTGGATCGCATACGCCATCAAAGGCAGCGGCAGGATGGAGGCGAGTGTCAGTTTCCAGCTGACGAAGAAGCCCATCATCAACAGGATGACGGTCGTAAAGCAGGCCGAGTCCACCAGGGTCAAGATCCCGAAGCCCGTCGTCATCGCCACCGCCTTCAGGTCGTTCGTGGCGCGGGCCATCAAGTCCCCGGTGCGGTATTTCTGATAAAAGGTCGGCGTCATCCGCAAAAAATGGGTCATCAGCTTCGAGCGCAGCGTCCGCTCCGCCAAAAACGCCCCGCCGAACAATTTGTTGATCCAGACGAGGTTGACCAGGTAGATAACCACCGTCAGCACCGAGTAAAACACGATGATCTGCAGCAAGCGTCCCGCCGTTATCGTCCCCAGCTGCAGCTCGTCGATCACCACCCCGATGATTTTCGGGGGGATGACCTCGAGGATGCCTCCCAGAATGAGCAGCAAAATGGCGACCGTATATTGCTTTTTGTGCTCCCGAAAAAACCAGTCAAGCTTTGTCAAAACCGAAAACATCCGCTGTCAGCTCCTCTCCTGTGTCCACGCGTTTCGTTTTCGCACCTGTCTGCTTCGCACGGGCAGCTTTTTGGGGAAAGAAAAAAAGGCACATCGCCCGTCGCAAGCAATCTGCCTTTTCCTTTCAAACAAATAGAAAAAGCGCCAGTTACGAAGATCGGTAACGTAACCTGCGCCAAATGCGCGTAGAGAATCGAAAGCTTACATCAATCGCCCATCCGGTGTGGTTACGTCATGCATGCAGTTGTGTGCGAAACGATCATCCAAGCGAATCATGACAACCCCACCTTTCCTGAATTTTAGTAAATTTCCAAATCATACATTCCGAACTTTATCATCCCTGCTGTGACATTGTCAACGTTTGATTTTTTGCTGTTCCTTTTTTCTTGTCCGCTTTTTCTGGTATCATTACCCTTACGAAAAAGAATCAGGAGGCCGTTTGTTTTGCTATCTTCCGCTCAAAAACGACGTTTGACATCTGTGCAGATCATTGTCTTTTTTTATGTGACGCTGATTGCTGTCTCCACGATTTTGCTGTACTTGCCGTTTTTCCACAATCCGGGAACCTCGCTGTCTTTTATCGACTGCCTGTTCACGGCGACGAGCGCCATCAGCGTCACCGGACTCACTGTCATTACCGTCCATGAAGTGTTCAACGAGTGGGGACAGCTGTTTTTGACCCTGCTGTTTCAGGTCGGGGGGATCGGGATTATGACGCTGGGGACGTTCTTTTGGCTGCTGCTCGGGCAAAAGATCGGGCTGGAGCAGCGCATCTGGATTGCGACGGACCACAATCGCTCGACCTTGTCCGGGCTGGTCGATCTGACGCGGAACATCATCGTCATTGCCCTGATGATCGAGATTGCCGGCACGATTCTTTTGGGCAGCCATTTTCTGCTTGCAGGCTATTACGACGACTGGTATACGGCGTTCTACCACGGCTATTTCTCCTCGGTCAGCGCTTTTACGAACGCGGGTTTCGACCTGTACGGCAACTCGATGCGGAGCTTCACCCACGATTACATCTACCAGTTCATCGTCATGATCCTGATTATTTGCGGAGCGATCGGCTTTCCGGTGCTCGTCGAGCTGAGAAGCTGCCTGGCCTATCGCCGGGCCAAGCAGCGGTTCACGTTCTCGCTGTTTACTAAAATCACGTCGCTGACCTTTTTCTCGCTCATTGTCGCCGGGGCCTTGCTCATCTACCTGTTCGAACGCACCGCCTTCTTCCAAAACCAGACGTGGGACCAGATCCTGTTTTACTCCTTGTTCCACTCCGTCTCCTCACGCAGCGGCGGACTGGCTACCATGGACATCAGCCTCTTGTCGACGCCGACGCTGATCATGCTCTCGGGGATGATGTTCATCGGCGCCTCTCCCAACAGCGTCGGCGGGGGCATCCGGACGACGACGTTTTTTGTCCTGGTCGCCACCGTCTTCGCCAGCATGCGCGGCTACAAGGATGTCAAAGTATTCGGCAGAGAGCTCGTGGACGAAGACATCATGCGCTCGTTCATGGTCTTTTTTGTCGCCATCATCCTCGTCTTCACCGCCTGCCTGCTGCTGGTCTGGCTGGAGGATCTGCCCTTCGTCCAAATCCTGTTCGAGGTGTGCTCCGCTTTCGGGACGACCGGCTTGTCTACCGGGATCACCTCCCACCTCGGGACGGGCGGCAAAGTGATCCTGATCATCACCATGGTCGTCGGACGGATCGGGATTATCAACCTGCTGCTGTTCCAGAAGCGCAAAGAGCGGATCGTCCGCTACCACCATCCGAAAGAGCGGGTCATCATCGGGCAGTAGCCGGTGGAAAAACAGCAACAGCCTGTGTGACATGATCGTCGCACAGGCTGTTTTCGTCTATTTCCGCGGTCATCCAGACAGGCTGCGCCCGCCATTGGCCGAAATGGCCTGGCCTCATCCGAGCCGCTCCCCTCCGTTGCGCCAGTGTGTACAGCTGCTTCGGCTACTTGTATGTTTCGTGCAGCTGGGCCGCGATGATATTTTTCCGGATCTCGGACGCCGCACATTTTCCGACCATGCCTACTCCCAGCCTGCCGTACTCCTCCGGGATGCTGAGGCCAAACAGCCCCAGTTCCTTGGACAGCCCCATGATTTTCTCGGGAATTTCATCCTTTTCTTCGATTTCCATCGCATAGGGTTCCACTTCGTGATCACTCTCCTCGTTCAACCAGGATAGGGGAAAAGAACCACTCCGGGTTGGTTTCGACTGTTTCCCCTCTTCCCCTTTTTCACACCATCGTCAGAGCGCCGGCCAATCCTTCGTTGTACGAGCCCACCCTCGCCGCATCCGACGCGATATTGACGACTTTGCCGTAACCGTTTTCAATCATCAGCGGCAAGATTTCCTTACATGTATATACGTGGCCCATCAGGTTGATATCGGTTCTCGCCGCCGCGTACAGTTGGAACAAATTCAGGGAAAGAAGCGATCCGCTGGCGATTTTATGCTGGAAAAATCGGCACCGACGCCCATCCTGTATTCTTCGGGACCAGCGAAAATCCGCAGGTTGAAAAAGTGATCATTGAAATAACCAGCAAGGACAGGGTCGAACCATTCCGGCGCGCAGCGTCCACCCCGGACTAAAGCCTGGACAGATGCGAAAAGACACCTTGTATTCACATACAGACAAGGTGTCTTGGCGGCAACACTCAACGTTGCGAAAATCAAACGATTCTACTTGATCTTGCACTTCGCCATTTTCCGATACAGGCTGGCGACGTGGATCTTCCGCTGTTGCGCCGCCAGCAGACGGTCGCCGTTGCATGCCTGCAAGGAGCGCTGGATCGCCGAAATCTCCGCCTGCGCCACTTCATCCTCGAGACTGGTCTGCGGCACGACCGGCGCAGGTGCCGGAATGGCCTGCACCGGAAATTCCAGCACACTGCGCTGTCGGTCTGTCGTCTGGTACATATCGATCCCTGCACAAGCAAAGCCGATCAGCTGACCGCCAGTGGAACCACCGGCTGGGAAAAGCTTACTTTTTCACGGACGGCCTGACGCCTTCCGGGATCGGGCAGACGTAAGCCGAATGGCCCAGGCGCTGTTTCAGCTCGGCCTTGGCTTTCTCGATCAGCTCCGGATTTTTCAGCATGTCTACTGCAGTGGCAGCCATGACTTTCCCCGCATGCAGCATCCCTTTGTGGGCAATCGAGGTCGCGCCGAGCGTCACCCATTGCCAGGAATGCAGCGTCGAACCGTTGACGAAGCAGGCGGTCGTGCACTGTGCAGTCGGCGTGATCCAGCTCACATCGCCTACGTCCGTGGAGCCGTTCAGCGGTCTGAGCTCTCCGGTGTACGGGTTCAGCCACGTGACCATATCGGCATCCGGTCTGCCCGGTGCCTGCACTTCCGATGTGCGCAGCTCCTGCTCGCTCAAGGTAGCGCGTACGGCTCTGGCCAGTTGCAGCTCCTGCCCGTCGTGAACCGGCACGCCCAGCTCCCGATAGTTGCGGTCCATGACTTCTTCCAGCGTCTTGTTTTGCACCAGATTGGAGCACGCTTTGTCAAAGACGATCTCCACTTCGGTCTCGGTCATGAGCGCAGCGCCTTTGGCGATCTTGCAGACACGCTCATAAATTTCCTGCACCTGCTCCACGATCGGGGCGCGCACGAGGTAGAGCACTTCCGCAAACGACTGCACCACATTCGGCGAAAGGCCGCCGGAGTTGGTGAGCGCATAGTGCACGCGCGCTTCCGGGATGATGTGCTCGCGCAGGTAGTTCACGCCGACGTTCATCAGCTCCACGGCATCCAGCGCGCTGCGTCCGAGGTGCGGGCTCACTGCCGCGTGGGAGCTTTTGCCGTGGAATTTAAAGTACACCTGGTAGTTGGCCAGCGAGTTCATCGCCATAATGCTGTTGTAGCCCATCGGGTGCCAGCAGAGGGCAAAATCGACGTCGTCGAACAGTCCGGCGCGCACCATGAAGGTCTTGCCGGAGCCGCCTTCTTCCCCCGGGCAGCCGTAGTAGCGGACCGTGCCGGACAGATTGTTTTCTTGCAGGTACTGCTTGACGGCGACGGCTGCCGCCAAAGAGGCCGTACCGAGCAGATTGTGGCCGCAGCCGTGTCCGTTTGCTCCCGGCACTTCCGCCTCTTGTACGGCCTGCCCTTTTTTCTGGCTCATCCCGGACAGGGCATCGAATTCTCCCAGGATCGCCACAACCGGGCCGCCGCTTCCGAAGCTGCCGATAAAAGCCGTCTTGATTCCGCCGACGCCTCTCTCTACGGCAAAACCTTCGCTCTCCAGGGTGCTCGCGAGCAGCTCGGCCGACTGGTACTCTTCGAATCGCGTTTCTGCGAATTCCCAGATGCGGTCGCTTACCTGGATAAACGACTCTCTCTTGCTTTCAATCATGTCCGCAATCCGTTGTGTATGCATGTGGAAACATCCTCTCTATTTGCTGGTAGGTTGGGCGAGTGCGACTCATTGAAGGGTTTCTTTCAGGCAAGAAGCCGTCTTGCGATGCGATTCAGCAGCTCGACACTGCGCGGCAAAATTTCTTCCTGAATGTCGAACTTCGGATGGTGGTGAGGAGCGGGAATATCCGTCCCGATGGACATATACGTCCCTTTGCCGCCCCGCTCCTGCACGCGCTTGATCATGAAGCTGGCATCCTCGCTGCCCATTGCAGTGTATTCGCCTTTTTTAAAGGAATGGAATCCTTCGACATTTCTGGCTTCTTCCAATGCCAGGTCTGCCATTTCGTCGTCGTAGCGGATCGGGATCGCTCCCCCGATCACTTCGATTTCGTAGTCCAGCTCATGCATGGCGGCGCTGCTCGCGATGATGTTGCGCACCCGCTTCTCTACCTCTGCATTCACTTCTTCGCTCTCGGAACGGGTCTCCACGATCATCTTGGCATAGGCCGGGATGATGTTCGCTGCCGTCCCGCCCTCCAGCACGCCGACGTTGATCCGGGTCGCTGCGGAGCTGAAGCGCGTAATCGCATGAATGTTGAGCAGTGCCGTAGCGGCTCCCAGCAGAGCATTCCTGCCTTGCTCGGGCGTTGCGCCGGCATGGGAGGAGACGCCGTGGAAGTGAACGAGCAGTTTGGTCGTCGCCAACAGGCCGTGCGAGCCTCCGTGGATTTCGCCAAGCGGGACATGGACGCCCAGGTGGTGGCAGAAAATGTAGTCGACGTCGTCCAGCATTCCTTTTTGCACGATCGCATACGCGCCGCGCACACCTTCCTCGGCAGGCTGAAAAATCAGTTTGACGGTGCCGGAAAAGTCGCCGTCCGCCAGCTTTTCCGCCAGCCCCAGACCGATTGTGGTATGTCCGTCATGGGCACACGCATGCATATTGCCTTGATAGCGGGAACGGAAGCCGTTTGCCTGCGGGAAGTGATCCGCGTCTTGGCTCTCCGTCACAGGCAGGGCATCCATATCGAAGCGAAAGGCGACGGTTGGTCCATCCGCCTTCCCTTTTTTTACGCCGATCACGGCCGTGTAGCCGCCGCGCATGTTCTCGACGATGTCACGGTTCGCGCCATCCCGCAGCGCTCTCTCGTACGCTTCTTCCAATACTTCCTGCGCGGGCAGGCCTCTGCGAGAAGGCCCGTCCAGCGCGTCTTGTCCATAGGTGACGTCGTACCCCAGGGAAGTCAGAATGTCCACGACTTTCGCAGCCGTGCGAAATTCCGTAAAACCGACTTCGGGGTGCCTATGCAAATCTCTACGAAGGGAAACCAGATCCAACATCATTCAAACCTCCTGTTATCTCTGGGGTATGCTCATGCTCACAGAAGCGGGTATACCCCAGGACCAATTGGAATCGGGTCAATCGCCGCCACGTGAAAAAAAGACAGCAGCGCCGTAACGATCATCAAAATGGCAATCAGGTAGAGGAACAGCATAAACGGATTCGGCAGCTTGTTCCCAATCCGCTCGACCCATTTCAACAAGCCTATTCCATCTGACTGTTGCTCATGTTGGTTCATTCTTGCTGGTTGCGCACTCATAGAATAATCCCCTTGGGCTATTTAAATTTCTTTCTCTGGCAACGATACTGAGTGAGTGACCAGTCTTTTGACGCTAAATTGAAAGCTCTTTCATTTCAGCATCAACCTGCAGAAAAACTTGCTCTCCTTTCGTGATTTTGCTTGCTCTCTCCATTATACGAATATAAAAAGACAATTTCGTTTAATTGGATTATATAGCTTTTGTTAATTTTTATCAATACAATTGTTAGGCAGCCCAGATGTCCCCATGAAAAAAACACCCGATAGCATCGAGTGTTTCCTCACTTTCTCAACGTATACCTTTTCTTTGGCCTGCCCCGCACCGCTTGCTGCTCTTCGCCCCGCAGCTCGGCCAGCCCCACCTCGCACAAGCTGCCCATGATGCGCTGGGCATTGCGCACCGTCATGGACAAATACGTCGCGATGTCTGTAGTCGTAAACGTATTCCAGCTCATCCGCTGCACCAGCGCCTCGATCTTGTTGTAGGTCTTGATGCTGACATTGGCCCTGTTCAGCTTGTCCAGCAGCTCCTTGTCGTTGGAGCGATACGAATACGCCAGCTGATCCGATTCTCCCACCGATTCGACGATGACGCCATCATCCTGCACGATCACGATCCCGAAATCGGGCCGCTCCTTCGCGTTTTGGATCGCCTTGCGCGCATTGATCTCCGCCGAGGAAGCCGTCTCCCCGAAGCCTACTCCGACAGCGACCGGAACGTCCGCCTCCAGGGACAGCTGGTTCACCGTCGTCCTGAGCATCTCGATCTCCCGTTGAATCGCGCCGCGCGTGCTAAAAATCTGGTAGCGTCCGTTCCCGTTAGCCAAAAGCGAGCCGTCCATCTTCTCGCACAGAAGCAGGAGAATTTGCCTGATTTTCAGCTCCAGATGCTGCAAGTGAAATCGGGTTTTGGCCCGTTCGGCGATCTTGTCCAGCTGCTCCAGCTCTACGATTTCCACGCCGATCTGCGTGTCCTTGAAATAGGAGCTTTTCGCCTTTTCGATGACCATCTTCATCGCTTGCCTGATTTCCATTTTGGTCATCAGCACCCGGTACACCGGGACCCCTTCCTTGCGCAGCGCGCGCTCCACGGAAAAGAGCGTGGTAAACGCCCCCTGCGTCTTCCCCGCCCGCCAGAGGTCGAGGTGAAATTGCGTAATTTTCTGGGCGTCGTACTTCTCGTCGTAGGTGCGCACATGCTGGTCCTCTTCGGGAATATCCAGCTCATAGAGCGCTTCTTGCAAATACTTCCCTTCGGATTCGATCATATCGACGGAGATTCGCTTGATGACCTCGTTATGGTCGATGGACATCTGGATAAAGCAGCGATACAGGTTCGAGCCGGTAGGCGGGCAGTACACAATATTCGCATCCGGGCTCAACGCGTTTTTAGCGATGGTAAACGGAATGGGCCCTGAAAAAAACCAGCCGTTAAACTCCCGATTGCGCTCCGAAACGATGCTGCTCACTTCCTTTGCATCATCGTACGTAATCGGGACAAACTCGATGCCGTGCTCAAATTCATTGGCGACTGCCAAAATCCGCTCTACCGAAGGAGGCGGCCCCACCACACCAATTTTGTACATAGTTCCGATTAGCTCCTGATTTTTTTTGTGAGATTTGTACTTCCTACTATATCAGACAAGAGTAGAAACACGGAATGGGTGCTGACTTTCTTGCTTATAGCAAGGCGGAAAATGAATGTTTTTTCCGATAAAGTTATCTTTTCTAATTGCCATTCCATTGGTTAAGAAATATTCTGAACCTATTCTTTCATTTTCTACGAGGGGTATCACTATGAAAAAGGGCATTGCACTGGCAACCTGTCTGACCCTGTTGTTCGGCGGGGTGCTGGCAGGCTGTGCGAACTCATCCCAACCAGCGCCGCAAGCGCCATCATCCACGGATTCTCCGGCCGCACCCACAAAGGCAGAACCCATGGTGCTGCACTGGAGCATTAATAGCGAGCCGCCTTCTCTGGACCCTGGCATCGCCGTAGACGCTGACTCGTTTGACATGATCTACGCAGCGTTCGAGGGTCTGACCAACTACGATCTGAACGGCCAGCTGACCAACGCCACCGCAGAGAGCTTTACCAACAATGCGGACTTCACGCAGTTTACCTTTACCATCCGCAAAGACGCCAAATGGAACAACGGCGATCCGGTGACCGCCCACGATTTCGTCTATGCGATCCGCCGCAATCTCGATCCGAAGACCGCCTCCGAGTATGCGTACCAGCTCTACTACATCAAGGGCGGCGAAGAATTCAACACCGGCAAGGGAAAAGCCGAAGATGTAGGCGTAAAAGCGCTGGACGACTACACCGTCCAGTTCGACCTGAAATCCCCTACTCCGTTTTTCCGGGAGCTGACTTTCTTCCCGACCTTGTTCCCGCTGCACCAAAAAACCGTCGAAGGCAATCCGCACTGGGCTGCCGATGCGAAAACCATCGTCTCCAACGGCCCGTTCAACATGGAAGCATGGGAGCACAAGAGCAAGATCGTCTTCACCAAGAGCCCTACCTACTGGGACAAGGACAACGTGAAGCTGGACCGCATCGAAATCGCGATGATCGACGACAACAACACCGCTTTCTCCATGTTTGAAAACGACGAAGTCGACTGGGGCGGCTATCCGGCCTCCACGCTACCGACAGACGCGATTCAATCGCTGAAAGACCAGGGCAAGCTGATGGTCGCCGCCAACCCGGGTACCCAGTCGGTCGTATTCAATACCAACAAGCCGCCATTCAACAACAAAAAGATCAGACAAGCGTTCTCCTACGCCATCAATCGTCAGGAGATCATCGACAACATCCTGCAGACCGGCGTACCGGCCGCATACGGCTGGGTGCCTACCTCCATGGGCCTGAATGCGACATTGCCCCTCTAGCCGGATTAGCTATGGACAACCCATCTGTACTAGGAAATTAATTGTCAGGGTCATTATTGGTCCAGCGCTTGGATTAATGGATCTATTTAGAGCCTCCTGTTAAAGAGTAGAGGACTTTCACATCACTTCGTCGAAATGATAGTGGCTAAAAATGGGGGGGATTATATGGAGTTAAGTATGGTACAGCTTATTACGATACTCATTTCCGCTTACGCCGCCTTTTTATCGACGGCTGTATTTGCGTGGAATATTTACAACGCACAGAGTGACCGGGGAAAGATTCGAGTTCATGCCTCTTTTGGGTATCTCGTTGGAGGCGGAGCTTCTTCGGATGTACAGCTCATCTTTGAATTTACCAACGTGGGTAAAAAGCCGGTGCAATTTACGAACTTTGACGGGACCTTTTATAAGAGGTATGTGCGCGATGGCAAGTGGGCGTTTGTGATAACCACCCGCGGAATCCCACTTAAGCTCGAGCCTGGTGACCGCCATTTTGAGTATTTTAATAACACAAAAATCATTGACGAAAGGGTCAAGGACATCATGGCTTATGATTCACTTGGCAATAAGTATCGGCTGAGCCGTAAAGTCCTCAAAAGGCTGAAAAGCGAGGTTAAATCGTTATGAATCCTGCTACAGCAGCTGCAACTCCTACCCAGATTCAGTACATGATGGTTATTGTGCCACTTGTGACCGCAATACTAACCTTCCTCCTAACTTCTGCTTTTACAATGTTTAAGGAGCGGAAAGCTACAAATATTGCTAAGAGGGTGTTCTTTGAATACGGGGAGTTTCAATTTGAATATCCCTTTAAGCCTGATGTTTCGGAAAGACACGGAAAAGGGACGATTTTGTGAAAACCACCCATTAAAGGGTGGTTTTTGATTTTGTTATCTTTTCTCCTGAAAAGTACAAACCGATCAGAGGTGTAAAAATTCAAGATCTCCCAGATGTCCCTCCCCAAAATTAGGATGGACATTTTTATAATTCGGCATGGTCTTTAAATGATTATTTAGTTTGTAACCTTAAAGGAGTTAATTATTTTATCCACTGTTGAAGAATATTTGTCAAAATCCCCATTTACGCTGGCAAACACCATAACATAACCCATTTTACCCTTAAACACATAAGTCATTTGATAGGCGAGCTCTATATTGTCACGCTTTCCTTTATATTCGATTTTTAGAGCAGGTTGATTATTAATCGTTAAACTAGAAGTATTTAAAATCTCTATCCCAGGTGACTGTTTCTTAACAGTCTCGATGATTCCATTTTTATAGTTTTCCATAGGGGAGGTTGCTTCCACCGGTAAAGAAAACGCCGTAACACTGATATTTTCTGTATAAATATCTTGATCACTCTCTTTTGGAGCGTCAAACATAACACTCACATCTTTTTGGCTTGTATCAACAGACCAATCACTTGGGTAGTTAATAGAAAAATGGTTGTTCTTATCTTCATATGTTAGGAATTCAGTTGTTTTAGCTGATAAGTTGTTTTTTGAACACCCCAACAGCACACTGACCAAAAAAATAGTTTGAAACAAGATTGCTAATTGCCGTTGTAACCTCATAGCCTACCCCCTGGTAGTTAACATCTAGTTATATTAGTAATATTTTAACACCTTCTGTCGAAACGGAAGGTGTTAAATTTAATTCTTTTTATTCTTATCCTAAAGTACCACCTTCAGATCTATATCTGTTAGCTTCGTCATGTGCTGCGTTCTTAGCCTTTTCTCTTGTTACAGGATCCTTAATTTTATCAGCCTCTCTCCATTTATCCTTCGCTTTTTCGATCTTTTCATTTAATTCTTTAACGCGATCTATATCTGTATCTCTACCGATCCTCCCACCTTTTTCACGGGCATCTTTTGCTTCATTTTCTGCATCCTTTTTCCCTTTTGCGTCACCTCTACGGTCAGCCTCTATCCACTTTTCTTTTGCTTTGAGAATTCGGTCATTTTGATCAGTAACATTTTTCATTGCTTTATCAATTGCTTGTTTTTCTTTTTCTGACATGTCTCCATAACCTTTTGTGTTACCTCGATCCATCAACTCTTTTATTGTTTGACCGGACTCTTTTACTCGATTAGTTTCCTTAGTCACATACTCAGCTACTCCCGGTGATACTCCAATCTTTGAATCTGCAGTTGAGATTGCATAACTAGCAGCGAGCAAAATGAAGAGTGAAATACGACCGAGCTTTGATTGCCCATGGAACGTCGACACGCAAAATTTTTCCACAGCTACCGCATTTTGCTCGGGGTAATTCAGCGTGGAGGTAACAGTGATATTCGAAGAAGTTCAAATGTCGCCACGTACGTTTGTCATCGGCTATGTCATAAATAGGTTGACTCGCCGCACCGCATCCTGAGCAAAGTAACAGCCCTCTTTTACGCACTCGAACGTATACATCAAGCTGCTTCCTTTCCAAACTAAATTCAACACGATCAATGTACCAAGGTTCAGGAATATGCAGTAATTGGCCGAGCTGTTCTTCTTCCATTTTGTCTATAAACATATGAAAATACCTCCGTCTACTGTTCTATTAATCTACAGTATGGACGGGCTCATTTCATTTTAATCAGCGAAGAAGCGATAGCGATAGTTATCTGCTACCATCATATTGAAATCCTCTGAAAGTGTTCGTAGGTACATGCCTGATTTGCGATGAGAAATGTGCTGTCTTTCGCGCGTTGGAAAAATTCGGCCAGGCGTACCAAAACAGCGGTGCTCTGGCGCATGCGCAAAGCAGCCGCTGTTTGGCCGTTCATCCGGGGTGAACGGCTCAGTTGGTATAAAGCTCTGCCCGCCGGTTGGCGACACTCGGCAATTTGCTGCGGACGCGCGCAATGCGGTCCAGGTCCAGCTCGGCAACGAGGAGCGTCTCCTCTTCGCCCGCGCTCGCCAGCACGACTCCCATCGGGTCGACGATCAGGCTGCGTCCCGCGAAAATAGTGCCTACCTGGTCAGCGGCGCAGACAAACATCGTGTTTTCGATCGCTCTCGCGCGGACGAGCGTCTCCCAATGGTCTTCCTTCATCGCGCCGGCCACCCAGCCTGCCGGCACGAACAAAATGTCGGCGCCCTGCAGGGCAAACTGTCTCGCGATTTCCGGGAAGCGCACCTCATAGCATACCATCAGCCCGATTTTGCCGAATTCCGTCTCCACCACCTGGTACGGATTGTCTCCCGGAGCGATGGCAGCGGATTCCACGAACGAAAAGGCATCGTACAAATGGGTCTTGCGGTAGGCATGGATCCGTTCCCCGGATCGGTCGAGGAACACGGTCGTGTTGTAGGCGCGATTCGGGTCGTGCTCGATCGTCTCGTATATGCCGCAGACGACGTACACGCTGTGCTCGCGTGCCGCCCGGGACAGTCCGGCCACGAACGGGCCGTCCAATGGCTCCGCTACCTGTGCCGGTGTGATCCCTGTTTTGGGGGTGGCTGGTGCGAGGTACATCTCCGGCAGGATGACAAAATCGGCGCCGGACGCTTTCGCCTTCGCGATGTAAGTCACTGCTTTCTGCAGATTTTCCGCCTTATCCATGGTGGAAGTGAGTTGCGCGATCGCTACTTTCATCTATTCTCCGCCTTTCGCGTTGGTCAACATGCTTACTGAATAGTATAACGGATTTTATCCTTTGGGAAGGAGTGACTTCGCTGCAGGCTGAAGTTGTGGATCACGATGCTCGTGGCGGCGAAGTCATCCTGACTCACGATCAGATGCTGGTTTTCCTGCATGATGACGGTCATCAGCATGGGAATAGCCATGATCTTGTTGTAGAATTTCTCTCCGACTTCCTGCTTTTTGGACAGGTGACGATAAACCGCCACGGCTGCGTCATATGGAAATTCGGCGCCCATACAGCCGTAAAGGCATGTCGGTAGGGTAGCCGATGCCGACGACGATGGCAGGATACACGCCTGTCCTCTCCTCGCGCCTGCTCATCGGCATGGGCGAGCAGGAAGCCAATCACCCCAGCCAGATGAGCCAAAAGGCCAAACAGATGCATGCCCGCCTGTCCGCTTTGGGCCATCCGGGACTTTTCGTGGAATACCGCGAGTATCGAGACGAATTCCACATCTCGGTCCTGCCCGTATTGATCAGCCAGGCCATCCGTTTTGCCGCGCGCAAAAAAGCCGTCAGGGGCTGACCCTGGACGATATCGCGAAATTGCTGAAGAAAGAAGACAGCACCGCAAAGAAGCAGCGGTCGCAAGCCGATGCTTCTTCTTTTGCCGGTATCGTCCGAGCGGCGCCCCGTGCCCGTGGTACGGGAATGCTGCGCTCGTTATTTAAACCAGCCTTTTTCCTTGAAATGCATAATGGCCTCGATGCGGTTGCTGACACCCAGCTTGTCGAGGATCACGGAGATGTAGTTGCGGACAGTTCCCGTCGTGAGGAACAGCTGGCTGGCGATCTCCTTGGTGTTTTTCCCGTCGGCGATCAGCTCCAGCACTTCCTTTTCCCGCTCGGTCAGCGGATTTTCCTGCCCGTACGCCTCGTCCACCAGCTCCGCCGCGTAAATGCGCCGACCCGCCATGATGCTGCGGATGGAGCTGGCCAGCTCTTCGCTCGGACTGTCTTTGAGCAAGTAGCCGTGCGCCCCCGCTTTCAGCGCCCGTTCAAAATAGCCGGGACGGGCAAACGTCGTGAGAATCATCACCTTGCAGTCGCACCCTTTTAACTCCTCGGCGGCATCCAGCCCGCTCTTGACCGGCATCTCGATATCCATGATGCAGATGTCCGGCTGATGCAGCTGGACGAGCTTGACGGCATCCTCGCCGTTGCTCGCCCGTCCGACGACCTTCATATCTTCTTCCAAATCGAGCAGGGAAGCCAGCGCGCCCAGCAGCATCCGCTGATCCTCGGCAATGACGATGGAAATCATACCCCCGCCTCCTTTTCCGCTTGTTTGAAGACATTTGGCACTTTGATGACGACTGTGGTCCCGGCCTGGTCCGACTCGATGTCCAGGCAGCCGTTTACGAATTCGAGCCTCTCCTTCATTCCCCGCAGGCCATTGCCTCGCTTGCAGTCGCATTCGGCGGCCAAACCGATTCCGTCATCCTTGATCTTGAGCAGCAGGTCCGTGCGGGACGGCTCGATGACGACGGAGCAGGTCGTCGCTCCGCTGTGCTTGACGACGTTTGTGACTGCTTCCTTCAGGCACATACAGAGCACGTTCTCCGTCATCAGCGACGTATTCGGCAAATCCGGGCTTCCTTCCAGGACGAAGTCGATTTCCGCCGCTTTGGTGATCTGCTTGACCCGGAACAGCTCATCCTCCAGCCGCGTTCCCCGCATCTGGGTGACCATCTCCCGCACTTCCTTCAGGGCGATCCGCGCCGTCTGGCGGATCTCCTCCAGCTCCGTCTGCGCCTGCAGCGGATTTTTGCTGATCAGCTTGGAGGCCAGATCGCTTTTCAGCCCGATCAGGGACAGTTTTTGCCCCAGCGTATCATGCAAGTCACGGGCGATCCGCTGACGCTCCTCGAGCTTGACCAGCTCGGAGATGCGCTTGTTCGCGTTCTCCAGCTGCCCCTGCAACTTTTCCCGCTTGTTCCAGTGGTATGTCGTGACGGGCAAGAGAATCACCGCCACGAGACTGACGAGGACGAACGGCAGCTGGTTGAAGAACTCCGCATTTTTTGACAGGAAGCCGAGATTGACCGTGACGACCGTGCCGATCAGGTGGATCGTATACAGGGTGATAAACCCGATCTTGTTTTGGATATGCCCGATAAAAAACGCCAGAAACAGCGAAAAGTATACGTAGCCGAACAGGACGGTCATCGCGATGGAGATGACGATTTGCAGACTCGTCCAGATATAGACCGCCCATCCTTTGGACAAGAAGGAAAGCACATAGCAGACGAAAAACATCAGAATCATCACGATCCCGATCACGACCTCGTACGTAGAGGAGGACCGGAAGATGAAGTAGAACGGGAGGATGTAAAAGACGACCCACACATACGGGCTCAGGCCCGTGTTTTTATGAAGAATTTGATACCACTTCTGCATGTTTGCCCACCTTTTTCGCCCTTTACGCTAAGTGTAGCGGAAACGGATGGATTCGGGCAGGACTATTTTGCTTCCAAGCTCGGCTGCCGCACAGGGATCGCGTCAGCCCGAACCTCTGGCGACACCGCCGGACGGCGAATGTCCCGGAATCCGACGAACTTTTTATATTCCTCGTCCCACAGGCGAAAGCGCAGCGACTTCAGGCTGGACCGCAGCGTGATGGTCATCGCGTGCTGCAGCGGCTTGGTTTCGTTATGCGCCCGTTCCAGGTTGTAGTTGGGAACCTTCGGACTCAGATGGTGAACGTGATGGAATCCGATGTTGCCCGTGATCCACTGCAGTACTTTCGGCAGCTGGTAGTAGGAGCTTCCTTCGACAGCCGCTTTGACGTAGCTCCACTCGGCCTCCTCTTCAAAGTAGGAGTCCTCGAACGTGTGCTGGACGTAAAACAGCCAGACGCCAAGCAGACCGGAGACGAAAAAGATTGGGCCCTGGATCAACAGAAACGCTTTCCAGCCAACCAGCCAAATCATGAGCGCGTACAAGCCGACGATCAGGACGTTCGTCAGGTACGAGTTCAGACGTTCCTTGCGCCGTGCGCCTTTGCGGTTGAAGCGGTACTGGAAGATGAATACAAAGGTCGGACCCAAGATGAACAGGGAAATCGGGTGGCGGTAGATCCGGTATGCCACGCGCTGCCACAGCGGCGCGGAGAGGTACTCTTGGACTGTCATCATCCAGATGTCGCCAACGCCCCGCTTGTCGAGGTTGCCGCTGGTCGCGTGATGGATGGCATGGCTGTTTTTCCACTGCTCATACGGGCACAAGGTCAGGACACCGGTGATGTTGCCGAGAATGTCGTTGGCCAGGCGGCTTTTGAAAAACGATTGATGGCAGCAGTCGTGAAACAAAATAAACGTGCGGACGGTAAAGCCCGCAGCGACGATCGTCAGGGGAAGAGTGAGCCAGTACGAGACGGACAGGCAGAGGTACGCCGCGTACCAGAACAAAAGCAGCGGTCCGACCGTATTGATCAATTGGCGAATGCTCGACTTCGTATCCGTTATTTCAAAGGGGGCCACATCTTTCTTCAGATGGGCAATGTTCGCTTGATGCATCGCATATCCTCCTCGATCTGACGCGTGCGCCGGACGCCTGACAGCCAGGTGTCAAACACTGTCGGCTTCGTTTAGTATTATTGTAGAAAATACAGATTTTTTGGTGTAGTCATAAACGTCAGTTCGAGGATATGACAAACGTCATGGATAAAAGCGATTTCTTCAAGATTTTCCCTAGAACATGTATGATTTGGCAGTTTAGTCTCCGCTGTTGCGTACCGGCCAGAAGCCAAGACTGCCAATTCAAACTTTACAGCTCGGAATTAAGACTCTTAAATGAAGATAGAGACAGTCATTTTACAGGAATGGAGCGTGTGCATCATGGCCAAAAAGCGCATTGACCACGTAGGACTGGTCGTCAAAGATTTTGAGAAAGCGATCGAATTCTATCAAACGATCGTCGGCTTTGAGCTGAAAGGAAAGATCACGCACACGAACGGCGTCTTCCAGCTGGCCTTCCTCGGCTTCGGCCATTCCGACGAGACCGAGCTGGAAATCATCCACGGCTATAACGACGAGCTTCCTTCCGAAGGGAAAGCCCATCACTTTGCCGTACACGTCGACAATCTCGAAGCAGAGCATGAGCGCGTCCGCAAGCTCGGCGCGCGGTTCGTGGACCCAGAAATCGTCACGCTGCCGAACGGCTACCGTTATTTCTTCATTTTCGGGCCAGAAGGGGGAATGGGTCGAGTTTTTCCAACGGTAACTGGCATGCCAAAACGAGCCGTTCTCATCGGGAAAGCGGCTCGTTTTGGCTGTGCGCCCGGGTTTTTGTCGCCCGGATGCCGCAGGATTTGTTCCCTCGATTCTGTTTTCCCATCGCGCCGTTCCTTGTGCCACTCCATGAAAATGCGGCTCCCCGACGACGTTCTTCAAACAGATTCTTTGTTTTCCTTCAGCAATGCCTTGATCTCTGCCAGCTCATTTGTCACCTCTGATCGGAACGCAGCAAAATCGGACTCCAGTCTATGCAAATGTCCCTTCATATCTTGAATTTCCTTTTCTGCTTTATAGTTGATGGCAAAATCCATAATCGACTCTCTTTTATCCCTTGCCGCTTGTCGGTTTTGGCTCATCATAATAATCGGCGCTTGAAATCCGGCAAGAAAGGACAACACCAAATTTAAGAGAATAAAGGGTGGTTCATCAAAATGGAGCACTCTGGTAATCGATAGGCTGTTACCTACGATCCATGCTAGCAACACAACTAAAAACAGGATGATAAATTTCCAGCTTCCCCCGAACTCAGCGATTTTGTCGGCGATTTTGTCAGACCGTTTTGTTGACTTGACATACTCTTCATTCAAATGCACATGGATTTGCTTCTCAAATTCTCTTACTAATTGATCCACCCTTTTCCCGTAGTCCTTTAATTCTTTATGAACGTTGCTTGGTTGATTCATCGTTTTCATGACCCCCTTACGCACAAAAACATACTCCATGTAGCAGTCCTATTTTTCTCGCAGTAACCGCAACGTATGGACGGTCAGCCCGGTGAGATGGGACACTTGTTGAATGGTGTATGTTTGATCCATGCCATCCATTATAACACGGGAATCGGCCAGCTTGCTCTCGCGGTTCGTCACATCGGCATAAATCGGCGTCGACCAGTACCGCCCGGTTCCCGTTCCACCAGTCCAGCGCCAGCAGTCCGGTCTGTCCCGGCTTGTATTTGACCGGTCAAATTTCCGACCTTGCTGCCAACCGGGACAACGGGGCCGCGCATCTTTGTGTCCACGCATTGCTCTCAAACGGACTTCGCTCTGTTTGATGTAAATAAAATAAAATAGAGAACACTTCCCAACAAAATCACGATCGTTAATAGGGCATATAGCTGGCTGTAAGATAAATAGGTGAGGAAAAAGCCCAGCAAATAGGGTCCAAACCCAAGACCAGCTTCTAGGAAAATAGCAAACGTTGAAGTGGCAAGGCCGATTTTCTCGCGTGGAACGGACTGAATAGCAATCGTTTGGGCACATGTTTGCATATTTCCAAATCCTAGTCCGATCAGCACACTGGCTGCCAGCAGCATGAAACTTGATTCGGCCATACTCAATAAAAGCATTCCTATCATAAATAAAATAAACGTCGGGTACATGACAAAATGGGCCCCTTTTCTATCGAGCAAATGCCCTGTAAGGGGACGTGAAACCAATACTGCGATGGAATACGTAAGAAAGAAAAAGCTCGCTGCTTGGACAAGCCCGAGTTCAATCGCATAAAAATGAATATACGTGAGTACAGCAGAATAACTAAATCCGATGATCAGCATGACCATGGAAATAGGGAGAGCTTTAGGTTCGATAAAATTCTTTAATCGAAAGGCTTGCGTCGGTTGCACTCCTTTCATGGTGTTTGCCGATGGCGGAATGCTTATGAAGAAAGTTAACAAGAAACTGATCATCCCTATACTCATGCACCCAACAAAAATAATGGGATAGCTTGTATACTGTATCATAAAAATCCCTAAAAACGAGCCAATCGCCGTCCCGATGATGGTGCTTAAACTAAAGTACCCAATCCCCGTTCCACGCCGTTCAAGCGGAACAATGGAAGCAACAATCGTATTGGCTGCCGTTAAGGCAATGCCAAGCATCCCCCCGTGAAGCAATCGAACCAGTATTAAAAAAACGATGCTAACCCGCAATAAATATAGGCTTGTTGAAAGGAAGCATAGAAAAACACCGGCAAAAAGCACGTTGCGATAACCGATTTTTTCAATGTTTTTCCCAATAGAAAGCCTTCCGATTAATATGCCTACGATCAATATGCTCGAAACGAGCCCAGCTTGGCTTATTGAGGCGTGAAAGGTATGTACACTATAGCTGCTCATCAAAACAATGAGTAAATAAGACACAAGGTTAAGGCAAAAATTAATAGCGGAAACGAGTATGAAATCCTTTGTCCAAATACGCTGGATTTGCTGCATGTCTGCGTACTCCTCCTGTGCTGACAATGAAAAAAGTGGCCTGATTGCCGTTGAAAGAAAAAAATCCTTTGCAATGGACTGGTCAGGTAGTTTCTGGCCAAATCCACTGAAAGGATATAGGCATGGACAAGGTTGGGCAAAGGGGCTTAGCCTATTCGATTCCCCGTGTCTTTATCAAAAAAGTGGGCTTTCGCTAAATCTATTGTCAAAGCGATCTCCTTCCCTGGAACCAGCTCGGTATTTGTCTCGATTTTCGCTATCAATTCATGATTGGCCAGGCAGACATAGACCAAGGTTTCAGCACCCATATATTCGGCAATATCTACTTTGGTTATAAAAGAGTTTTCATTCGATTGACCTTGTCTGATATCTTCGGGCCTTATCCCTATGACAATCTCTTTATTCGTATAATGATTTGCTCTCAATAATTGCCTCTTGTCTTCGGGTAAATAAAAAGTGGCATGATCGATTTGAATGTTCCCGTCAGAAAAGATTCCATGAAAAAAGTTAATGGAAGGCGTACCGATAAAACTGGCAACAAACATATTTTCAGGACGTTCATAGATGTCTTTCGGCTTGCCAATTTGTTGGATCTTTCCGTCCTTCATCACCACTAGCCGGGTTGCCATCGTCATCGCTTCCGTTTGATCATGGGTCACATAGATCGTGGTCGTTTGCAAATTCTGATGCAGCTTCGTGATTTCAGCCCGCATCTGAACGCGCAATTTCGCGTCTAGATTGGATAATGGCTCGTCCATTAAAAATACCTTGGCATCGCGTACAATGGCTCGTCCCAATGCCACCCGCTGACGCTGTCCCCCTGACAATGCTTTCGGTTTTCTTTGCAATAAATCTTCCAATCCAAGAATTCCGGCTGCATGTCGAACTTTTTCATCGATCACTTGTTTCGGAAGTTTTTTCAGTTTTAAACCAAACGCCATATTATCATAGACAGTCATATGCGGATATAACGCATAATTTTGAAAAACCATGGCAATATCCCGCTCTTTTGGGCTTACCGCATTCATTTTCTTTCCATCAATCCATAATTCACCCTCAGAAATCTCTTCCAAACCCGCGATCATTCGAAGAGTGGTTGATTTTCCACATCCAGAGGGACCTACCAGGATCAGAAACTCCTTATCTTGAATGGACAAGTTAAAATCCTCTACTGCATTCCCTTGCTTCTCATATTTTTTAGATACATGTTGCAATAGAACTTCCGCCATTTGTTGACCTCCTCTAAAGATCACATACACATTCCGCTTTAAAGCTGCTTCCTCTAGTTTTTGCTGATTTCGAAGCACCTCTGCGAACTAATCTGTGCATTTTGCAAGGAAATCAGGTAGTTTCCGACTTCAAAGGAATATTGAATAGCGTGACCTTTCAGTTCGGAGGGGAGACGATCAACCATGCCGTGAATTTCATAGGTAAAGTCACCTTCGTATCCGATTTCAGCTAACGTTTTCATAATCCCTTCCCACTTGATGGTTCCCATGAACGGGAGATTATGAGTATCCGAGACACCAAAATTATCATTCACATGCGTGGCTTTGAGACGTTTGCCAATAAACCGCAGCGCTTCGCATTGATCGTAATTCATCAGGTTGGCATGTCCGAAATCCCAGCAAATCCCAATCGATTGATCGTCGAAGGCATCCACCAGTTCTACTAAATCTTCATAGGCGGCAGAATAACGGCGAGGGATGGGCGAGTTGTAAAAATCCGCCAGGTTCTCTATGGCAATGCCAATGCCTAGTTTCTTGGCCAGCTCCAGGTACGGGCCAAAGTACGCCAGATTCTTTTCCCTGGAGGCTCTTCGCTCACAATTTTTATCGATGGCGGTAAAAGCATGAGCAACCGCCCATTTCACACCTAAAGCTGCAGCGGCATGATACGCACGTTCGCACATTTTCTCAAACCACTCGTGTTTCTCCGGATCTGTCATGTATTCATCGATTTCATTGATCGGATGATAATACGGGATGTGGCATTGTGAAAACTCGATGCCCAGTTTCACGGCTTCATTTTTCATTCGATCCAGATGATCTTCCCAATCATCTTGGGCCAGGAAGAAATCAGCAAATTTTACAAATCTGAAATTAATATCGAGCACTTTATAGCCGGTTTCCGCACAAGTTCGCATGCATTCGGTTAATCCGGTTAGGGAGCCATCGCGGTTTACGCCCATGATGTTCGTCGATGTAGACAGACGCATGTTTTACACCCCCGACACAGCTGTATTTTCATGAGATAAAGACAAGCAGTATTGCCCAATGCTGTAACCGACTTTGGCAATATCGTCTTTTACTTGTTCGGGAAGTTTGTCGAACTCTTTATGGGTTTCATAGGAAAAATCCCCCACGTAGCCAATTTCAGCAAATACCGGCATGATCGCATGCCAATCGACACTGCCATGGAAAGGAAACATATGCTCATCCTCAACGCCATAATTATCATTGACATGCGTGGCTTTCAGGCGTTTGCCAAGCTTTCGGAGGGCGATGGTTTGATCTTGATATAATGTGTTTCCATGCCCAAAATCCCAGCATGCGCCGACGCGTTCATCCTGGAAGGCATCAATCAGTACCGCAAGTTCGCCCGCATCACTGCAGAAACGACGCTTGTGACTGGATCTTTCCAGCATATTTTCCAAAGCGATCCCGACATTATGTTTCATCGCAAGTTCAATGGCAGGCCGATGATATTCAAGGTTTTCTTTGATGTTGGCTTCCAGATCAAAAGCGATTTTGTCCCGTTTTTCCAGTGGATGCAAGACCGCCCATTTTACGCCCAGGATGGAAGATGCGATCATGGAACGCCGCATCATTTCTTGATAAACTTCCTGCTTTTCCTCTGAATGCTGTTTGATATGGCCAGGTAAAAAAACGGGATGGGATTGAGAGAATTCAATCCCTATTTTTTCCGCCTCATTCCGCAAGTCGTCCATCCGCTCTTGCCAATCGTCTTTGACAAGATCGGTCTTGCCAAATAAGGCATGGCTAAAATGGATATCAACCACATCAAACCCTGCAGCTTTTATTCTTCTGATCGATTCCTTAAAAGAAGTGTAATCGCCATCGAATCGTTTTCCAAAAAAACTTGTCGGAGCAGATAATCGCATTTATCATCATCCTTTTTATATGCGCTTTCTTACGGAATCCCTGATTACCAGGGAAGTCTCCACCGTGGAATGCACGATTTCTGTGTTCGGATTCTTGATGCGATTGAGTAATATTTTCGTTGCCTCCACGCCCATTCTTTCCTTGTTGATATCCATGGTCGTCAGGGCAGGGATCGCATGCTCGGATATGATCGATTGTTCATATCCCATCACCGAGATATCATCAGGGATCCGGACTTTGATTTCATATAAATACCGCATGGCGCCAACGGCAAGCCCATCGCTTGCGGCAAGAACAGCATCAGGGCGGATTCCGCTTCCCCAAATCTCTTGCATGGCTTTGTAACCGCCTGTCCCCGTATATTCCGTGAACAAGCAAGTGGCATCTTTTTCATCAACATCAAAGTCTCTCAGCGCTTTTTTAAAACTTCTCAATTTCTTCTGGGCAACTTCCGTATATTCCGGCCCGTTAATAAAAGCAAATTTCCGATGACCGGATTCCAAAAGATATTTTGCACCTGCATAGATCGCATGGCTGACATCGGGAGCGACCGAATCGACGCCAGGATAGTGGCGTCCAACAAAAACAGCGGGAATTTTAAGGTTTTGCAGCTTATGAATGAAGTCTTCGGTAAAAAGTCCACCGATGATAAAAACTCCGTCTACCCGATTGTTCTTGATTAATGAAGGCAAATCGCTATTGTTCACAGCTGAATATTTTTCACTTAATAGCCCAAAATCAGTTTCTTTCAACTGGGAAGAGATCCCGGCGAACGTATCAAAAAACAATGTTTCTGTTACGGAATGAAAATCATGCGATTGTTGCAAAGGCTCATTGACCAGGAATACCATGCCCAATGTATTTTTGACTTTTGTATGCAGTTCCCGTGCAGCCATGTTCGGAACATAGCCAAGCTTTTCAATCGATTCCAGAACTTTTTGCCTCGTTGCAGGTTTTACGGCATCGCTATTGTTAATAACAAGCGATACGGTGCTTTTCGATACTTTTGCGTCTCTGGCAACATCCATAATCGTAACCATTTGCTCACCCTATTCGCTGCCAACAACCGTCTCTTAGTTGTTGTAGCTCTGATAGACTTGATTGACTTCTTTTGTCATTTCATTACCGCCTGCAGCGTACCAGTTTTTCACATATTTATCCCATGATGTTTTCATATCGACATTTCCTGTGATCACATTGAAAAAGAACTCGTGCTCCACTTTTTCGACGTCAGCGCCGTATTCCGCTTCACTTTGCAGAATGGTTCCGGATGGGATTAATTGTTCAACCGACTTATAGGTGTTTTGGATTGTTCTTTGTTTATTTCCTTCGCTTCCAAAAGAGATATTCATTTGTTCTGTGGTTCTATTGTTCAAGATAAAGAATTTCAAACCTTCTCCGGCTTGTTTTTCATTCGTAGCGTATTCTTTTGTGGCAACGGCCATGCCATCTTTATTTAAGGTGTAGTGCGTACCTTCGACTCCTCGCCATACCAGGTTGTGAAATTTCATATCGGTAATTTGGGCATCCAAAATTTGCAGGATTTTTTTCAATTGTTCATCCGTTGTATCTTTACTGATGGCCGAGTATCTCCATACAGCAGATTGTTTTTCATAGACTGCTTTCTCACCGTTCGGACCGGCCAAGGCAGGCAAGTATTCCGTTTTCGCTTTGGGGTTTTTCTTGAACAGGAGCGCATAGAACCCGCTCGGTCTGTAATCAGGCATGAAAGATGTCCAGCCAGCCGTATGTGTTCCGGTTACACCATCGGAGAATAAGGCTTCGTTGTCTTCAACGGTAATGTCAGGATGGATATAGCCTTTTGCATAAAGATCAGCCAAATAAAGCAGCATTTCTTTATAGTTTTCACTGACTTCAGCACGAATCAATTGACCATCTTTGTCTTTCAGCCAGGAATGGTCTTTGATAACCCCGCCAGGAAGGGAAATTCCGTATGCTGCAGCAATGTTATACACATCAGAAAAGCCTGTAATGGACATGGCATACGTATCATCTTTGCCATTGCCGTCCGGATCTTCTTCGGTAAATAGACGCGCAACTTCTTTGAATTCTTCTAAGTTGGCAGGCATGCTGGCGCCGACTTTTTCAAGCCAATCCGTTCGTACGACGGTGAACGGGAATAGCTCTCGAGTCCCTTGTGGCAATGCCAGCAGCTTTCCCTCTTGATAGATGGACATATTTTCAATTTGCGGGTAGTTTTCCAAAGTGGATTTCCACAGATTCGGAGCGGCTTCCTTGATCATGTCCACCGGAATCGTTCTGGTCAAATCTTGTTTAAATAAGGTATGAATCCCATTGGTATGTACTAAAAAGTGATTCGGGATTTCACCGGAAGCATAAAGCATATTCATTGCTTGCTGATTCGTCGAGTCTACTTCTACAATCTCGATTGCCACACCAAATTGTTCATTGATTTTTTTCACGACCAAAGAATCATTTTTCGGATAAAGCCCGCCCGATGGATTTCCCAGCCATGCCAGTCGAAGAGGTTTATCCTCGCCGGAATCCCCCTTGTTTTGAGGCGTTTCCTGGTTACATCCCGTTAACGTAAAAGCAATCAAAGCAGTAGTTGCGAAAAGCAGTAGGTTCCTTCTCATGGTAAATCTTCTCCTTTTTATTAAACTTGTTTGGGTTTACCCTTTTAAAGATCCCGTCAGTACGCCTTTGACAAAATATTTTTGCAGAAACGGATAGGCCAAAATAATTGGTCCGATACAAAGCAAAACGGTAGCAGCTTCCATCGTTTTTGAGACAATTCCTTCGTCACCCGTTAAACTGTCCGTGATACCTGCACTATCTTCTTCAATCAGCACTCTGCGTACAATCGTTTGTAAAACCACATTTTCATTCGAACTGGTATAGATCATCGCATCCAGCCAGGAATTCCAGTGGTTTACTGCCACCCATAATCCCACGGTAGCCAGTACCGGTTTGGAGAGCGGAATAATGATCTTGGTCAACACGGTGAATGGTCCGGCTCCATCAATGAACGCAGATTCCTCCAGTGAGGCAGGAATGGACATCAAGAAATTTCTCATCACGAGAATATGAAAGGTACTAAACAAAGAGGGGATGATTAAAGCCCAAATCGTATCAAATAGCCCCAGGGAGCGAACTAAGAGGAAATTCGGAATCAGACCTCCTCCAAAGAACATCGGAATTAAGAAAAAAACGGTAATCCAGTTTCTTCCAACCAAATTCTTTTTCGACAACGGATAGGCGGTACAAAAATATAAAAATACAGAGATCGTCGTACCCACAACCGTTCGAAAAATCGTGTTCATAAATCCGTACCAAATTTGTTCCGATTGAAAGACTTCTTTATAGGCTTCCAAAGTAAACCCTTGGGGGATGATTTTTAACCCTGTTTTTGAAGCCTCCTCCGCAGGACTAATGGACACGATAAACAATTCCCAGAAAGGATAAATCATGATCAAAGCCATGACGGCAAGAAATCCGTAAATCAACACTTGCCAAAAATCCGTCCTCAGTTGAAATCTGTTAAGCTGCAATTTTGTTCCCCTCCTCTCATCATTGCTTACCAGATTCCATGACCGCTTACCCGTTTGGTAAAGAGATGTGCAGCTATCAAGAGAATGAGCCCGACTACATTTTTAAACAGGCTGATTGCAGTAGAGTAGCTAAAGTTATAATCGATCAACCCTACTCTGTATGCGTAGGTATCGAAAATATCCGCAACACTGTAAACGGTAGGATTGTAGAGATTAAGAATTTGACCGAATCCGGCATCCATGATATGTCCTACCTGTAAAATGAACATGATGACGATGATCGGTGCAATACACGGCAGGGTGATGGAGATGGCCTGGCGAAAGCGGCTCGCACCATCAATCCTCGCAGCTTCATACAATTGCTTGTCAATTCCTGCAATGGCAGCCAGATACACGATACTTTCCCAACCCACGCTTTTCCAAATGTCAGATAAAACTAAAATCCAGCGAAACATCCCTGGCTCCATCATAAAATGGTAGGGTCCCAGCCCTACAAGGCCAAAGAGATAATTCACGATGCCATCGGTCGGCGAAAGAATGATTTTCACAAGCCCCGCCAGGACTACCCAAGAAATGAAGTGTGGCAAACAGATCATGGATTGAACCGTTTGTTTGAACCACTTCACCCGAATTTCATTAAAAAGCAACGCCAATAGAATGGAGGCCGGGAAAACAAAGAGAAGCTTTAACCCGCTGACAATCAGTGTATTTTTGAGCAAAACAAAAAATTGTTCGTTCGTAAACAGCCTTTCGAAATACTTGAAGCCTACCCAAGGACTTCCCAGAATCCCTTCTGAAAACTTGTATTCCTTAAAGGCGAGAATCACTCCATACATGGTGTAATATTGAAAAACCAAATACCATATGACGGCTGGCGAAAGCATCCATAGCAGCATTTTGTCTCGGGAGACTTTTCTTAAAAATTCTTTGCTCCTGGAACTTTTTTGTTCCTTTTCCCGCTCGTCACCAACAGCAAGCGATTTGGACATCATCGTTTGATTATTCATTGATGAGCGAACCTCCATGAATAGGAAAAGCAGTTGTCATCAAAGTCGCTTTCAGCTTAATAAAAACCCCTCCATTTCCCGCACTTTTTTGGAACGTTCCAATTTTCTCCGACAATAAGACCAGGGAAAAAAGCCCGCACTTTTTCAGCAAAAATCTGAACGGAACAGATAGTACCACGGATGAAACCGTCCGAACTAAAGGCAACGATGGTGAATTAGCGCCACATAAATTGGAACGTTCCAACTAATTAAGATAGTAAAGCCATTTTATTGATTCTGCGTTAGGGGAATGTTAATTAAAGGTAAACTCTATGAATATGCTTTTCGTAGAAATCGTGTTGGAACGAACGGAAACCGCGGAATTAAAGGCGAGGGGGAGGATTGAAATGAAAATAATGGCAAACGGCACAACTTTGCGTTCTTGACATCGAAAGTTCTGTGATTTTAGATAGCATTAGAAGTTTGATAAAAAGGGAAGTTAGATCAACCGAAAGGAAGGAAGGGGCATTGCCCCCCGTCAGACTATGAATAAAATTTCTTCTGTGTATTACCATGTAGGGGAATGGATCATCCATCTGTTTATATTAAATTTATTATGGATTGGGTTTAGCCTGGCAGGGATGATTGTGGCAGGTGTTTTCCCTGCTACCGCGGCACTCTTTTCCGTAATGAGGAAGTTAATTATGGTTCCGGATGAGGTCCATTCTGTTCCCAAGCTATTCTGGAACTCTTACAAAAATGACTTTATTCGGTCCAATGGATTGGGGTACTTTTCCTTACTGATCGGGCTGCTATTATTTTTTGACTATCAAATATTGAAGCAGCTGGGAAATACGCCATTCCACCAATCCGCAACGATTATTTTGTACATCATCATCTTTTTCTATCTCATGATCAATATGTATCTCTTTCCGCTTTTTGCCCATTTTCATTTGGGAATCCTCGGTTACGTAAAATATGCCCTTATCTTGGCCATCGCAAAGCCATTGCAAACGCTGCTTCTCCTTTTAGGTCTTGCGGCAATTTTGTATCTATACGTTAAATGGCCAGGACTCATTCCTATTCTTGGAGTCAGTACCTTTGCCTGGCTCATTATGAAAATCACGTCATTCTCCTTGCAGGATATGAAGGAAAAGGTACCGCTTAGCGATCGGAGTGAGAAGCATGAAAAACATTGAAGCGATTATCCGACCGGAAAATTTGCGGGAAGTGATTGAAGGGCTAAGAGCGATTGAGGTAACGGCTTTTACTGTGACACAAGCGCAGGGAAGGGGCCAGCAGAAGCTACGCCAAACGTATATCCTTGGAGCCGGGCGCACCTCGTCATCCTGGTTTAGCTGTTCAAAGATCTCTTTCAGATGCGATCGGGCGATAAAACTCAATGTGTTCATCTTTTCGGGGCGACTTAAAACGATGGTCGCTGTTTGTCTTTCGCTATCCTTCTCCACCCGAATGTGATCCCAATTGCCCGATCGTCTTGGGCACTTTGTATCCGCCAATGACGGATACCCGTTGCTGAATCGTCCTCGTTCGTTCTTCACTGGCTTCATATCCGTAGTTCAATACGGCAAATGCCTTTACTTCCGTTAATCCATCCTGCGATGTTTTCGGAATAATTGCCGCCTCCAATACCGCAGGGTGATCCGTAATCTGGGCTTCCACTTCGATGGGTGACACCCACAACCCTTTCACCTTGAACAAGTCGTTGTTGCGGGATGTAAACCAGAAGAAATGTCTTCCCATAATCAGTTGCCTCTCCTCGTAGAATCAGCATTATTAGTATTCGCATGTGTTTACTTGTCATAACAATAAAAAAACCCCAATCGAACGCAACGGATGGATTTACGAAGTCCCTCAAGCACTTCTCGCACATGATAAATTTCAATGATCTGGTTGGTGGACACTGGGGAAACAAAGGCTCCCTTTCCGCGTACCATACGCACCGGATTTTCCCGTTCCAAGGCAGCCAACGCTTCACGTACAGGCGTACGGCTAATCCCTAGCCGGGTAGCGATATCATCCTCAAAAATAGGTGAATTTTGCTCCAATTCTAATGAGATAATTCGATCCCGAAGAACTTCGTAGGCCAGTTGTTTTCGAGAAGTCCTTTCTGCTCTCTGCAAATAAAAAACTCCTTCCAGCAAACGCGTTATTCAACATTCCTACTATTTATCGGCTTCCCTATGCTTTTGCTTTATTTTCGCTGTCGCTTGTAGAATACGTGAACTACCCTCCACCTACGCTAACACTTAGAGGTGGGGGCTTCTAAGGTAATCGCACCTAACGGTGCGAAATTGACTTAGCTATCGAGCCTGAACCATGCTCTATATGACTATAATTGTGCCAA